>Ga0315315_10000097_pt1 | contig 59864 bp, 58 predicted proteins | sample M140m3416metaG_FD_203699 | JGI IMG/M metagenome (GOLD analysis project Ga0315315, IMG submission 203699) | Ammonia-oxidizing marine archaeal communities from Monterey Bay, California, United States - M1 40m 3416 | ecosystem: Environmental > Aquatic > Marine > Intertidal zone | place: USA...
TAACATTTTTCCCACTCTCTCTTGTTGCTCTAATAACACCTAATGCAGTTCCATATGCAACAGTAGCTAATGCACCAGCATTACAATGAGTCATTATAGTATCATTATCATCAAAAAGGACTGAACCGTTTTTCCCCATTGATTTGTTTATCTCAATATCTTCATCAGCCATTTTTTTAGCAGTGGAAATTACCAATTCACGAATTTGATCTGCAGTTTCTCCAGTTTTTGCAATATTCATAATTTTTTCTAATCCCCATCCCAAATTTACTGCAGTAGGTCTTGTTGCAAAAAGAATTTTTCTAGCTTCCTCTAAATCAGATAGTAGTTCTTCTTTTGTTGTTGCTTTACTTTGTAAAGCAGCTAACCCTAATCCAAATGCACCAGATACTCCAATTGCAGGTGCACCTCTAACTATCAAAGTCTTGATTGCATTTGCAACTTGATTGAAATCATCATATTCTACAAAAATTAATTCATTTGGGAGTTTTGTTTGTTCTATCATAATCACTTTATTATTTTTCCATTCTACGGTTCTCAATGATGAATCAATTGAAATTTTAGCCATAAACAATCTAGAATTAGGCTTGTTAAAAATCAATACCAAATTATCATCATAGTTAAGATAGATATTTTATCATGTTAATTAAATTGAGAATAATGGATATTTCCACGATAGAAAAATATGATTCAGCAAAAATGTATAAAATTTATGATAAATGGCCAGAAATTGCAGAAAAATCATTTGGAACAGATATTGAACCAATTAATTACAAAAATATTGAACACATAGTTTTTGCAGGAATGGGTGGTTCTGGAGCTATTGGAGATATGTTTGCAGCAATTTTATCTAAAACAAAAATTCATGTAAACGTAGTCAAAGGATATGTTTTACCAATAACAGTCAATCCTAAAACATTAGTCATTATTGTAAGCGTTTCAGGAAATACTATTGAGACATTGACATTATTAAAATCGGCACATAAAAGAAAATGTAAAATTATTGGATTTTCATCTGGAGGAGAAGTATTAGATTTTTGTAAAAAAAATAAAATTGAGCACAGATTTGTTACTCAGTATTCTTCCCCCAGAGCTTCATTTACATCATATGTGTACACAATATTGAAAGTATTACATACTACACTTGAAATTGAAGAAGAAGATATCATTGAATCTATAAATAAATTAAAAAAAATTAGTAAAAAAATTAATTCCACAAATCTAACTCATAGTAATCCATCACTAAATCTAGCAAAATGGATTCAAAAAATTCCTCTTATTTACTATCCTTTTGGATTAGAATCAGTTGCCATTAGATTCAAAAATATGCTTCAAGAAAATGTAAAAATTCATGCAATTGCAGAAGATATTGTAGAAGCATCTCATAATGGAATTATGTCATGGGAAAAAAAGTCTCCCATTCAACCAATTATCATTACAGGTAAAGATGATCATATTAAAACTAAAGAGAGATGGAAAATTATTAAAAAATATTTTTCTCATAATAAAATTGAGTATAAAGAAATAACATCTATTGAAGGAAGTATTTTAACAAAAATAATTAATTTGATTTACATTTTGGATTATTGTTCACTATACAAAGCTGTTTTAACAAAAACCAATCCAACACCCGTAAAATCTATTGAATATATTAAAAAAAGATTATAAATTTGTGAATAAATGATTAATTTGTAGAATTAATTGATTCTAATAATTTAACAATATCATTATCAGATATATTTTTTGGATTATAATCTAAATGCTTTCTATCAGTTTGGATTAATTTTGCAGCAATTTGTAAATTTTGTTTTAATTTAATTGGTTTAAAATTTAATTTATTTACTAGGAATTTGAATCGATCATAAAATTTTGAACTATTAAATTTATGAGCAATTGTTGTTGTGAAAGATAATGCATGACCGTGAGAAATTCCTTCGTTAGAATAAACATATGACAATGCATGACCTAAAGTCGTAGAGGCGTTTCCAAAACCTAAACCAGATATCATAGCACCATAAGCTAAGTTTTCATAGTTCTCATCAATTAATGATTTTTCTAAAATATCAAAAGCTTTTTCACAAAGAAATTTTGTATAAATATTTGCAAGTTTACTATCAAACGCTTCTGTGCATTGAGCACATGCATCAATTGCAGAATTTTTAATTATTTCAAATGGAGCATCCTTGATAAAATATGGGTCAACTATAGAAGTATCTGCAAATAAGTTATCATTATGAAAACTTGTTTTTTTTCCATCAACTTGTAATACTGAAATTCTAGTAACTTCACTACCACTACCAAAAGTTGTTGGAATTAAAATTTTTTTTAATTTTAATTTATTTGCTACAAATTTTGCAACATCTAATGAACTGCCACCACCCAATCCAATTACTGAAGAGAAATTTTGATTATATTCTAACAAAATTTTTTCAACAGTTTCCATTGAGGGATTTGGTTCTACTAAATCAAAAATATGGTAATTTTTAACATTAAGATAATCTAACCAACCCCTAGATTTTGCTCCAGAGGAGGTAATAATTAGTGAATTATTTTCAAATGAATATTCTTTAGCAGAATTCATACCAAATATTATTTTATTAGGCTGTCTAATTGCATACATTGATTTTTCTTCATTGGAATATTCTTTATAAGTACAATAGAAAGAGACGTGGTAATGTCTAATTCTGGAAAATTAAAAGAGATTTTAGAAGAAAAATCTATTTTAAAAATAGGTGGTGCATATGATGCATTGTCTGCAAAGCTTGTAGAAGTAACAGGATATGATGCTATTTGGGCAGGAAGTTTTGCTATTTCTGCAACTCATGCATTACCAGATGCAAGTATTTTAACAATGACAGATTTTCTCAAATCTGCTGAAAACATGGTTGATGCATGTAGTATTCCAGTAATTGCAGATTGTGATACAGGATTTGGAGGACCAGCAAATGTAAGTCATGCAGTAAAAAAATATGAAAAAGCAGGAATTGCAGGAATAAGTATTGAAGATAAAACTTTTCCAAAACAAAATAGTCTTTTAGAAAATTCAAAACAAGAACTTTTACCAGAAAAAGATTTTGTAGCAAAAATCATTGCAGCTAAAGAAGCAAAAATTGATCAAGATTTTATGATAATTGCACGCACTGAAGCATTAATTGCTGAAAAAGGAATGGATGAAGCAATTAGAAGATCCAATGCATATGAAAATGCAGGAGCTAATGCAATTTTGATTCATTCTAAAAAAAATTCACCAGAAGAAATTTTTGAATTTTCAAATAAATGGAAAGGAAAAATTCCATTAGTAGTAGTTCCAACATCATATCCTTCCGTAAAATTAAATGAATTAATTTCACATAAAATAAAAATGGTGATTTATGCAAATCAATCTTTACGTGCAGCTCATAATATCATTTTAAAGGTATTAAAAGAAACACTTGAAAGAGAAAGTTTGGATAAAATTGATACTAAATTATCAAGTATGGAAGATATTTTCAAACTTCAAGAAATGTATAAAATAAATGATCAAGAAAAAAGAATTGAAAAAAATTTAGAAAAAATGGGTTACATGAATTGAATGAAAAAATACAAAGACAAATTTTTAATTTATTACATAAAAAAGGAATAAAAAATTTTGTAGGAGTTCCAGATTCGACAATGAAATATTTTATAGATGAAGGTTTGAAAAAAGAAAAAATTTTGATTACTACTAGAGAGGAAGAAGCGATAGGAATTGCGTCAGGCATGAGTTTATCAAATGAAAAATCTTTAGTGTTTATGCAAAATGCAGGATTTGCAAATTCACTAAGTACAATTACATCATTGATTAAACTATATGAAATTCCTATGATATTATTAATCGGATGGAGAGGTTTTCTAAAAGATGATGCTCCAGAACATGAAAAAATTGGCGAAATACAACCAGATTTGATTAAAATTATTGGACTAGAGTCTAAAATCATTAACGAAAAAAATTTCAAAAATGTATGTGATTGGGCAATAATGAAATTGAAGAAGGGGAAAACAATTGCTTTAGTCATAAAGAGGGATTTTCTTGATTAGAAAAGAAGCTGTTAGATTAATTGCAAAAGAAATTGGCAATCAACCAATTATTTCAGCAAATGGGTTTATGAGTAGAGATTTGTATGAAACAAATGGAAAAGAAAGTAATTTTTACATGATCGGTTCCATGGGATTAGCTTCATCAATAGGATTAGGAATTGCACTAAAGAATAAGAATAAAAAAATTTATGTTTTTGATGGTGATGGAAATATTCTAATGAATTTAGGTTCATTAGTAACAATTGGTTCATTAAAACCTAAAAATTTCATACACATAATTTTTGACAATAAATCTCACGAATCAACTGGAGGTCAACCGACAAATTCAAAATTAATAGAAATAGAAAAAATTACTGCATCATGCAAATATAAAACATATAAAATTACAAAAAAAGAACAAATTAAAACAATATTTTCTCAAATAAAAAATAAAAATGGTCCAATTTGCATAGTAGTAAAAATTGAAACAAGCAATGTTAGAAGTATAAGAGTTGAATTAACGCCACCAAATATTAAAACTAGATTTATGAAATCATTAAAATGAATGCAATAATTATAGCAGCAGGTTCTGGTAAAAGAATTAGTGAAAGCGTAAAAAATATCCCAAAATCAATGGTAACAGTAAATGGGAAACCAATTATAGAATATCAATTATCCACTTTGAGAAAAGCAGGAATTAATGAAATCTGCGTAATAACAGGTCCACATAGTGAAAAATTTAATATCAAAAATATAAAATATATCAAAGATATTGACTATGAAAACCATGATATTTTAGGTAGTTTGATGCAGGCTAGAAAGTATTTTCAAACAGATACTATAATTTTGTATTCAGATATAATTTTTGAATCAAAAATAATTGAAAAAATAATAAAATCAAAAGAAGATATATCTATTGCAGTAGATATGAATTGGGAGAGAAAATATGAAGGAAGAACAGAACATCCAAAATCAGAAGCAGAAAATGTAGAAATTAAAAATGATATAGAAATTATTAGAATTAAAAAAAATATTACAGATGCAAAGTACAACATAGGAGAATTTTTAGGAATAATGAAATTTTCAATGAAAGGTAGTGAATTATTTATACAAAAATATGATGAAGTAATGAATAATAAAACAGATTTATTTCATGATGCGCCATCAATTTCAAAGGCATATGTAACAGATATGATTCAAGAATTAATTGATTCCAACATTAAGATTAATCCAATTTTGATTTCTGGAAAATGGTGTGAGATTGATACTTTACAAGATTTAAAAAATGCTGAAAAAATATTTAATACTTAATCACATTTATTAATCAAATTCTGAAGTTCAATCCATAAAATTTCTTCCATTTTTTCACCTGTACCAATTAAATTATTATTTTCACTTGGATCCATTTGAAGATTGTAGAGTTCTCTTGTTTCATTATATTCATTAAAAATTAATTTCCAATCAGAAGTTCTAATTGATTTGGTATTAGGTTCTTTTGGAGGAGCCTTATTTTTAAGAGGATTCCCAGTTTCTGAAAAAGCATAATTTTCAGTTAAATTTTTACCTTCAATTAGAGGTATTAATGAAATTCCATCCATTTTAGAAAATGTATTATCCTGGGAAATTTTCAAAAGATGTAAAAATGTAGGCATGTAATCAATTGTACGTACTTGTTTTGTAATTTCAACAGATTCGTATCCTGGAATCACAAAATAAGCAAAATTTCTTAGCGTATAATCATAACAAAACGCACCATAAGCTCTTTCACCAATTTTTTCACCCACACTAATACCATGATCGGACATTACTAAAATTATAGAATTTTTATCCAATTCTAATTGAGATATTTTTATTAAAATTTCATCTAAATAATTTTCTGCATCTTCAAATAAAGCATCATATCTTGATTCATTTTTTTCTCGATTTGAAAAAAAATCTTCACTATAATTATCATATTTTTTTAGAACTTCATTCATGATTCCAGTATGTATTTTACTATAATGTAAATACAAAAAGAAACTATTGTCGGGATTTTTATTATTCATTTCATCCAAAAGAATTTTGTGTCGTTTAACTAAATCATCATTTAATTCATCATGAACAATATAATTATCAAAACCTTGTTTTGGAACTACTAACTGATTAATGACATCTGCATGAGTCACAAAATTTTCTGCTTTAAGATATTCAGCGAGTGTTTTGAATTTATCTTTTTTAAATTTATAAGTTGACCAATAACTGTTAGTTCCAGTACGAGTACCATATGATCCACTAAAAACAGCATGCATTGCAGCAATTGTATGTGGTCCATAAGTAATGGAATTAGAAAAAAATATAGATTTAGATTTTAAATTTTTAAAGATTTTAGAATTTTGAGCTCTATCCAGTCTTCCACCATCTATCATGATTATTATAACATTTTTTTGATTCATCATAAAAAATAAAATATTAATTTTTTCCTTTTGGATTAAACCATTGCACGGTTTCACTAATAGCTCTTTGAGCATTACTTTTTCCCACGACAGAAAGTTCTCGTTGAGCATCACCTGCAATTTTTCCACCAATTCGTAAAACCAAAAGTTTTCCATTACCACTAAAACCATGTTTAATGAATGGTTTCATGTATACTGAGTCATGAGGTTGAATTAGTTCAGTGAATTTTTTATTATTTAATTCCCAATTGAGAGAAATTGGAGAATCTCCAACATTGTAAACATACTGATGTAAACCAGATTCTAAATCCAATTCAGCATTATTAGAATTTAATACTGTAATTTCAAAGGATTTTGAAAAAGGTAATGTTGATGTATTTGCCAATTCATTAAATTGATAAGATTTAGTATTTTCTGGATAAAACCATTTTTTTCCTTCTAGATTATGTTTGACAATAACTTTATTCTCAATTTCATCATTTGGGAGTAAATCTCTAAGATTAATGGTTAAAGCAGATGCAATTTTTTGTAATTCTGAAATTGACGGAATTTTTTTTCCTATTTCAAACAATTGTAATTCAGATATAGGAATAGATGTGTTTTTAGATAATTCTTCAAAGGATAAATTTGAAATTTCTCGGTGATATTTTAAAATTGAACCACTGGAAGATTCTTTTGAAGAAAAATCTAAAGCAAAATTACTACCTAATTTTACAGATAATCCAGATAATTCTTGTTGAACATCACCAGTAAGTTTTCCACCATAAGTTAATGCTAAAATTAAACCAGGTCCTTTAGCATCTTTTCTAGTTGTAAATGAATGCGGTGTAAATGGAGTAATATACATAGAATCACCAGTATTCATGATTGCAACTTGCTTGTTTCCATCTAAATCCTGATAATAGAAATTTACTTCGCCAATGAAATAAGTAAATTGATGCATAAAATGGCCATTATTCCATTGAACTTTAGAATTTGTAGCCTCGTTGTCATCAACCACACATAATTCAAGAATCCATTCAGGTCTAAATGGAGCTACAGTACTCATCACAGTATCTCTATATTCATAGTAAGGATTTCCAGCTCTATTCATTATACGACTAGACTTTTTTGATTCATCAGATCTCATAATTTTAATTCCAGATGGACAATCATCCTTAATTACATAGAAATCTCTTGCATTAACTGGCCAAATTTGTGTTGCTATGTTTACTAATTCAGATGTAAGTAATTTTTTACCGTCAATTATTGCAGAAATTTCTTCTAACGGTATATTGAGCTCATTTGCAGCATCTTCAGGTCTTCTTTTAATATCATTTAGAATACCTAAAAAATTTTTTCCAGATTTTATCATTTCTATATTTGATGAAGAATTTTCTAATTGCATAAAGCCCATAACATTAGGAGATAAATAGGTCTTTTTCAATATTTTATAAATAAATTTAAAATAAATAGTATAATTGATAAACCACAGTAATAAAGTAGGAAAAAAAAACAAACTCATTGAAAATAATTAAAGATATTGGTTCAATTGGAATAGCAGACATCACTGCAACAGCAATAGGAAGCATATTTTGGTTATATCTTGCATCATTATTAACCGCAGATGATTATGGAGAAATTCAATTTATCTTGAGTATAGCAGGAATGGCTTTTGCATTTAGTATGATAGGAACCAGAAATTCTGTTGTTGTTTATGAAGCTAAAAAAATAGAACTAAGAAGAACATTATTTACAATTTCCATAATAGGAGGAATTGCAGTATCAATTATTTTATGGACGCTGTATCAAAGAGTAGATGTAATAATCATAACATTTGGAATGATTTTTTCAGAATTGGCATTTGGATATTTCCTAGGGAAAAAATTATTCGTCAAATATGGTATTTTTATTATTCTACAAAAAGTTTTAATGATTTCATTAGCAATTGGATTATATTTTACAATTGGAGTGGAAGGAATTCTTTATGGATTAGGTTTATCATATATTCCATTAATAGTAATTGCTTTTAAAAATCTGAAAGAAACAAAATATGATTTTAAATTATTTAAGAGACATTCAGGATTTATTATCAATAATTATAGTTTAATTATTTTTGGTAATGCTAAAGGAAATTTAGATAAAATTTTAATTGCTCCACTAGTAGGTTTTGCAGTTTTAGGAAATTATTCACTTGCATTTCAAGTATATTTAGTAATGATGGTTTTTACAAATATCATATACAAATATTCATTACCAAATCATTCTTCAGGCACTATTTCAATTAAATTTAAAATAATTACAACAATAATTTCAATAGGATTTGCATTAATTGGAATGTTAATTGTTCCACAAATAATACCAATTTATTTTCCTAATTTTACAGGTGCAGTTGAAGCAATTCCAATTCTTAGTTTAGCAGTTATTCCAAACACAATTTCATTATTATATTCATCAAAATTTTTAGGAGCTGAAAAAAGTAGATATATTTTAATTGGAAGTATAATAAATTTGGGAACATATTTACCATTAATTTTATTTTTAGGTGAAACTTATCTAATTCAGGGAATTAGCATTAGTTATTTGATTAGTTCTATTGTTTACTGTTTATTTTTAGCAGTAATGGATAAAAAGCAAAAATAAATTACATGTATCCAAGTTTTTTTAATTCTTCTTCTATAGATTTTTCTTCTTCAGAATTTAAATTAGATTTAGATTTTTTAGAAACATTTTTTTTTAGATCTAAAATATTTTGCAACATTCTATCACATATATCGTGATTTTCTTTTGCAATATTTTTTTCCTCATTAGGATCGTTAATTAAATCAAATAAAAATTGGTTTTCTGATGAATTTACTCGTGAACAAAGAAATTTGTATCTTATTGTTCTCAATCCAATTAAACTTCCAGATTTATTGATCTCTCTACTTCCATTTTCAATGTATGCAGGGATTTCAAGAATTTGTTCATCATTAAATAATGGGAATAGACTCCTACCATCTACAAATTCTGAAAAGTGTTTAATTCCTGTAATATCAAAAATAGTGGAAAAAATATCTACATGTCTTACTAAATTAATAATAGAATCATGAGATTTTACACCATTTCCATAAAAAAACAAAGGTATTCTCAATGATTCATCATATAAAAAATCAGTTGCACGATTTAAAATTGACCGGTATAATTTCGGATTGTCTTTAATTGAATTAGCAAAACTGTTTCTTTTTTTATCTTGTAATGCAGACAAGGCTTTTGCAGAAAATTTTGTTGGAATTATTTTATTCATTTTTTTAAAAAACTTATTTGGAGTATAACGAAAATTCTCTTCATCAGTAAGTGGAATATAATCACCATGATCAGAACTTAAAACTAATAGAGTATTTTCAAAATCAATTTGTTCAATAAATTTTCCGATCCACTCATCAACATATGAAACCATTCGATCATATCTTGTCAATCCAAATTCTTTTTGATTAAATTTTTCAGGTAAATAGAAAGGTTGATGTAAATCCATTAAATGTATAAAATAAAACCAAGGTGATTTATCTTTTAATGATTTTAAATTATTAATTATATCATTGCCAATTCCACCATGGAGTTGAAGCCATTCATTTCTTTTATCATAAACATACAATTCATTTGAATCAAAATTTGTTGTTAATTTTTTAAAAAAAGAAAGATCAGGACATGTAGAAGTTAAAAAATATCCATTATTTTTAAGAGGAAGAAAATAAGTTGGAATATCATCATCAAATGATGTTAAAGAAATATTTGTTTTAAATGGGTAAGCACCTGTGAAAACACTACCTAAACTTAAACCAGTAGAATCTGAACTACTAATAGCATTAGTAAAATTTACACCATTTGAAATTAACTTATCAATATTCGGTGTTTTGTTAGTTCTTTCATTACCAAAAATTCTATCAGATCTTAAAGAATCAATTGTAATAAAAATAATATTTGATTTCATGCTACTTCAATAATTTATAATAATTTTTTAATAAAAGTTATCAATATAAAGAAAGTTTTAGATAAATAATATAACTTATTATCATTGAAATTCTAAAAATTTTTAGAATGGAGAAAATATTAATTGTAGGATATGGTTCAATTGGAAAAAGACATGTAAAAAATTTGTTAGAATGTACCAAATATGAAATTTTGATATTAACTAAAAGAAAAATTAACAATAAAAAAGAACCAAGAATAAAATATTATAATTCATTAACAGATGCATTAACAGAAAAACCAAAAATTGGATTTATAACAAATGAAACAAGTTTTCACGTAGAAATTGCAATTAAATTAGCTAAAAAAAATATTCATTTGTTTATTGAAAAACCATTATCAAATTCAATTAAAAATGTAAAAAAATTACGAGAAATTGTAAATAAAAATAAATTGATTACCCAAATGGGTTGTAATTGGCGATTTCATCCATGTATTAAAAAAATAAAAAATATTATAGAAAAAGATGAAATTGGAAAAATATATTCTGTTCAAGTAGAAAGTAATTCATATTTACCAGATTGGCATCCATACGAAGATTATAGTAAAGGATACGCAGCAAAAAAAGAATTAGGAGGGGGTATTTTACTTACATGCATACACGAATTAGATTTTTTATATTGGTATTTTGGAAAAGTTGATGAAATTTTTTCTGTTACTAAAAAACAAAGTCAATTAAAAGTAAATACGGATGATTTATCATTAATGATAATTAAATTTAAAAAAAATATTCTAGCTGAAATACATTTAGACTATTTTCAAAGACCAGATTATAAAAGATGTAAAATTATAGGTTCCAAAGGTACATTATATTGGGATTCAGACATTAATGAAGTAAAATTTTATTCAAAAAATAAAAAAAAATGGATTAAAAAAATTCAAATTAAAAAATATGAAAAGAATAAAATGTATATTGATGAAATATTATATTTTTTGAAATCAGTTAATAGTAAGAAAAAAACAATTAATCCACTTAATGATGGAATAGAAACCCTACAAATATCATTAGGAGCAAAAAAATCTTCTGCACAAAAGAAAATGATTAAAATTAACTAACGGATTTCAAATATTTTTGTTCAATCATAGATTTTGCAATAAAAAATTCAAATTCAGTATCTATCATTAAACCTGAATAAAATGGAATAACATAAGGTAAACAATTACTAAATTTTGTTTTTTTACTTTGTAAAAATTTTTTGGAATTATAAACATAAAGTCCATTTAATTGATAAACAAGCGGTGAGTCTTGTCTAGAAGTAGGACGCTGCTTTAGTTGTTTACTTAATTTTAAAAATTTATTTTTTTTAATTTCAACCATGTTAAAATATGGATTTAGATGTTGTTCATACACTCCACATACAGCTAAACAATCAGATTTTTTAAGTAATTTAATGGAATTTTTAATATCTATATTTCGTATAAATGGAGTTGTAGCATCACGCCAAACAAATGTATCAAAATTATAATTTTTTTCATATAATGTTTTTACTGCATGTACTAATACGTCATCCATAGCAGCATCATCAGTTGCTAAATAATTAGGTCTAATGAATGGAACTTCAGCACCATATTTTTTAGCAATATTTGCAATTTGTTTATTTTCAGTACTTACTATTACATGTGAAAATATTTTTGAATTTAATACATCCTGAATAACATAACCAATTAAAGGAATTTTTGATATTTTACGAATATTTTTACCAGGAACACCTTTTGAACCTCCACGTGCAGGGATTATACAGATAGGCTTCACAATTTCAATAAGTTATTTAAGAATAATAATGTTATAAAAAAATTATGACTAAAATAACTTCAACTACAATGAAAAAAATTTGTAAAAATATCAAATTAGTAATTACTGATGTAGATGGAATTTTAACTGATGGTGGAATGTATTATTCTGATAAAGGTGAAATATTAAAAAAATTTAACACTAGAGATGGAATGGGTTTTGAATTATTAAGAAATAATCACATCCCAACAATAATTTTGACTAGAGAGAAATCAAAAATTGTAATAATGAGAGGTAAAAAAATTAAAGCTGATCAAATATTTATCGGCATTACACAGAAAGAAAGAAAATTGAGTGAAATTTGTAAAAAATATAATGTATTACCCGAAAATATTGCATATTTAGGAGACGATATTAATGATAAAAAAATTATGAAAATGGTTGGATTTCCTGCAACTTGTAATGATGGTATTTTAGAAATAAAAGAAATTTCAAAATATATTTCAAAATTAAGAGGAGGAGAAGGAGTTTTTCGAGACGTTGTAGATTTAATTTTAAAATATAAATCTCAATAGCCTCTAAATTTTTTACGATTATCTAATTCACAATCAAAAACTTTTTTTTCTGATGTTCCTAAAGCCTTAAACATTCTTTGAGAGCGTTCAATTATTTGACTCATACCAGATACTTCAATAGATGATGCATGATCAGGTCCTTTCATTGTACGATCTAAAGTAAAATGTCTTTCAATAACACGTGCACCTAAAGCAATAGAAGCAACAGATAATGCAATTCCTCGTTCATGACCAGAATATCCAACAATGCAATCATATCTATTTTTCAATGTTGGAATTATATGTAAATTGACATCTTCATCATCTGTAGGATAAGATGAAATACAATGTAACAAAACAAAGTTAGAAGAATTTTTTTTGATTAAATCCATAGCAGTGTCAAGTTCTTCAATTGTAGACATTCCTGAAGAAATAATCATAGGCTTTTTAGTAGCACAAATCCTTTCAATCAATTTAAGATCGGTTACATGAAATGATGAAATCTTATAAATTGGATTTCCAAGTTCTTCCAATAAATCAACAGACTTGATATCAAAGGGTGTAGAAAAACAAATGATATCTAATTTTTTTGCATAGTCATAAATTGAAATTAATTCTTCTTTGGAAAATTCAAGTGCTTCTTTATGTTCACGATAAGTTTTTCCAAAAGAATTAGATTTTAAGTATGGAGAATCAAGTAATTCTTTAGAAAATGATGATTCAATGTCTTTAATTTGAAATTTAACAGCATCAACACCTATTTCTTTAGCTTTTTTAATTAATTCAAATGCAATTTTGATATCGCCATTATGATTATTTCCAATTTCAGCAATAATAAAAGGAGGTTGATTATCTCCAACTAATCTATCATTTTCAATTTGAAATTCATTCATAGCTAAAAAAATTATTTTCCTGTATAATTACCAAGCGCTCCATCCACCATCGACTATTAGATTTGAACCAGTCATATATGATGAAGCATTTGAAGCTAAAAATATCATAGGTCCAATATATTCAGATTTATCAGCCATACGACCCAGCGGAGTTTTTAAAGAATATTCTTTAACAAATTGTTTTGGATTGTTTGCATAAACTCCACCCAATGTAAGAGTATTAACTCGAATATTTTCAGATGCAAATTTCGTAGCTAAGAATCTAGTTAAGTTCAAAATCCCAGATTTACTGATAGAATATCCAATTGGTTTTTCAATTTCTTCTGATGTTTCTTCAGATAAAGATGAATAAATTCTCTGATCAGGAGATAAAATTCCATATGTAGATGAGATATTAATTATTGAACCTTTAGAATTTTTTTTCATATAAGGAATAACTTTTTGACATAAATGAAGAGTTCCAGTTAAATCAACAGAAAAATATTCTTCCCACTCTTCTTTTTTCATTTTTAAAAATGGAATATAGGTTGAATCTAATTTATCAGTTCCAATCTGTTTAACTAATGAGGCATTATTGATCAATATTTCTAATTTATTCAAATCAAAAGAGATTTTTTTAAATGAGTTATCAACACTTTTTTTGTTAGTTATATCACATTCAACAAATTCAATATTTTTACTATTAGTTAAATCAGAATTAAATTCATTTTTAATAAAATTAAAAAATTTATTTTTATTAATTTTTTTATCTAAAATTATTATTTTTGCACCAGCCTCATGTAGACCATATGAATATGTACTACCAAGTAATCCATTCCCACCAGTAATAATAGCAATTTTATTTTTTAATGAAAAATTTTTAGAAATATTCATAATCAAATTTAATTTAAGTATCTAATAGTTCTTTCTAGATACAGTTGTAATTTAAATTCATTCCATCATCATAATTTCTTTAAAAATTCATTTGTTAAATTATTAAGAATTTCTTCGAAATTATTGAAAAATGATAACATTTGATCAGAAGTAATTTCCTTATCAGAATTATTCCCACCATAACGAAAATAATTTGCTTCCTCTAAAGAATATCTGATTAAATCGAAATCAAAAGATTGATTTTCTATTTGATGTACATAAGCATTTAATTGTTTTAAATCAACTTTTGTTGAAATTGCTTTACGTATTAAATTTGGCAATTCATCAATTGATCTTAAAAGAAAAACAGAGGATAGTTTTGAAAAACCCATGTCAGCAAAAATTATTGATGGTTTTTCATAAAAAGCAGCTTCAAACGAAGCAGTTCCAGACACAGCAATTACTAATGAAGAATTTTTTATTAAATCCTCCATAGAAAATGAGGGATGAATTAATTTAACATTAGGAATTTCTAAAATTTCTTTATAATACTGAATTTTTCTCCATTCACGTAAAGATTGTGAATAATGTTCTTTAACATACAATCTAAATCCAGGAGGTAAAGATTTGGCAACATGTCTAATAGTTTCTAATTGATTTGTAAAATATGGAGAAGCAATTAGTAATGATCTTTCTGGTTCCTGATGTAATGGAAATAAAACAAATTTTTCATTAAAATCAACTGAGTATTGACTATTTTGATCTAAAAATGATTTTCTAGATTTACGTTTAAAAACATTAAAAAATTCTTTTGTAATCACACGAAATTTGGTTCTACCAAAATATGAATAATGGGTATTTACATTGTCATTTTTAGAATTAAAAAGATAATTACAAAGAGCATTAATTTTTTGTAATTTTGAAGCAGCTCTTTTACGTGCATATTTTTTAAGAGACCCACTGCTATCTCCAAATTTCAATAATTTTTGTAAATCATTAAATGTTCTATCAATAGAAACATCTAATTCAGCAACATCAGAATCAATTTGATAAATATTTTCAGAAATAATGTATTTTTTGCTGCCTAATTTTGTATTATTTAACATTAAAATTTTTACACCACGTTTTTTACACATCAAATAAAATAATTGATTATGATGAAGAGCAGTTTCTTTTGTAATTAAATAGTCAGGATTTATCTCATCTAAAATTTTTTCAAAAAATTGACATTCATTTGTAAGAATTTTTTCAATTTCTATAGCAGAAAAATTATGATATTCATTATGAAGATATAGAAGTCTTTCATTTAATGCAAGATTCCATAAGTCAATATCATATTTTTTTTCAAAGTTCTGTAAATATTCAATATTTGGATTATCATTCATATTGATTGAATCATTATAAAACCACACTTTTTTGAAATTTACAAGTTTTTGAGTTTGATAAAAATTTTTAACCTTATTTGTTATGTCTATGACTGCAAATAATTCACCGTCAAATTTTTTTTGAAAATAATATGAAATACAGTAAGGTAATGCAAATGAATCAATCCAAAAAATTGCTTTTTTAGTCACTTAATTCGTTAATTTTTTACCATAAAAAAGATTATGATTAAGTCATACTCAAATAATTAAATTGAAATTTAGCTAAAAATTTTATTTGCTAATTTTAAATATTTTAATTGATTATTAAAATCAGAAAGCCATAAATCAGAATTAGAGAAAAAATGATTTTTTAAAATAAAACAAATTCGATATAGAATACAAGTAGAAAGATGATAATTTAAAATTTCATCTGAATAATCAATGTGATTATTAAAATATTTTTTTAGGAATTGATCTAATAAATTATAAATTATTTTGGGATTAGAATCAATACAATATGCAAAACGAAAACCAGAAAAAAGAATATCCTCCATTATGTTTCCTTTTCTCATAGAATTAAAATCTAAAAATAATTTAACAGAATTATTTACAAATAATACATTATTTGGATGTAGATCAAAATGAATTAATTGTTTTTCAAAAAATTTATTTTTTGAAAAAATTTTACAGTTAGTAATTTGATTTTCAATAAACAAAATATTATTATTTATAATATTATCAATTAGTTTTTTATTTTTAATTTTTGATAATTTATTCTTAATAGTCATTAATTCTTTTTTTGTTAAAAATTTGTAGGATTGTTGGTTAGGTCTAAAATTATATTCGATATTATAATTTTGTAATTCTTTATGCAAGATATTTAATTTCTTTGCTAAATCAAAATATTCTTTTTTGCTTCCTGAAAAAAAATCTCCAAATTCAAATTTTGTTAAATAAAATCTATTTTGTGAAAAATTTCCAAATTTATTTCTAATTGGTTTAATTGTATTTTTTTTAGATTTTGAAATTTGATGTAATATATTACACATTTTCTCAATTCTTAATTCATTATCATGCATATTTCGATGAAGTAAGAAAATATGATTTTTAGTACAGATTTTATGAATTTCACTATTAATTTGATTATGAATACATTCTATTGATTGAATCGTGCCTAAATTTGGATATAAATCTCTAAAAAGAACAGAAATTTTATCATTTATTGATTTCATTTTAATTTAATCAAATTGATCCCATTGCAGAAATTCTCCTTCAGGAATATCTTTGAGAGATTTTTTTCCAAGTAATTTAAAACCATCTGAACAAGAAATACCTGCATCACCTGGACGTTTAAATTCAAGATCTTCTAAAGATACAACATTATTTTTTGAAATTTTTTTCTTAGAAACTAATGAGCGTCGTGAACTTTCTTCAACACGTGATGAATAAAGGATTTCAGGATTTCCCAAAGCTACAGATATTTTTTGAACATTTTCAACAAATATTTTTAGTTCAGATAATTCCAATGACATCAAATGTTCAACTTGTGAAATAGTTTTATCAATAGTTATTGTCTTTTCTAACATTTTAGCACCCAAACCAACAGCAGCATAATTCATTATATCATTTGGAGAGTGATCAGAAAATGCAATTGGATAATCATAATGCTGAATAAGAAATTGTATTGAATTTAAATGAATTCCAGCATCAGTGGATGGATATCCAGATGGACAATGCATAATGATAATTTTATTATTATTACTTTCTTTACAAATTTCTATAGCTTTATCAATATCTTCTAATTTCTCTCTAGCATCAATAATTATTGGTAGTTTGGTTTTTGCAATTTTATCTATCAAAATTACATTATTCACATCACCCTTGCTAACTTTAATTGCATCAACATTATTTTTTTCTAAAAAATCAACAGTTTCAGGAAAATATGGTGCAGTAATAAAATTTAATCCATTTGATTTTGAAAGTTGAATTAAATTTTTCCAATCATTTTCAGATAATTCTCGTCTTTTTAATGCATTAATTACTAATTCCTGTTTTTTTCCTTGTGTATCAGAGAATTCAACAACGATATCCTTTTTTCCCATAATTTTATCAGAATCACCAGGCAAAAATGTTTGAAATTTTACAGCATGGGCACCAGATTCCATTACGGAATTTAACATTTTTTTAGCATCATTAAAATTAGAATACGTAGCACCAGGCTCAAACGAGACGAAGCAAGGATTATTTTCACCTACATAATTATTTCCAATTTTTACGGATACCATAATCCATCAATAATTAACTTAGATATTAAGAATAAGATGAATTTGTTTGAATAAATTTTTCAAGTTCCATAGTACTAAATTTAACAAATTTTTGATTTATTTTTAATAAATCAGGATGTGATTTTAAAAGAGAGAGAATTTCTTTTGACGAGAAAATTTGATTTTTTAAGTATAATTTTTCATATATTTTGTTAATTAATTTAAAGTCTTCAAAATAATCTAAAGTTAATCTAAAAAAAGATTGATTTGATGTATTTGAAATATTATAAATTGAAAACAAGGATGAATCTAAAATAAATTTCATTGGAGGAATAACAGAAGATTCAAAAAGATGTTTATCATTAAAAGTCTTTGAGATTTTTTCCCAAGTCATTTTAATTACATTATCATTAAAAATTTCAAAATCATAACCATGAGGAAAAGTTCTAGGAGAATAATTATTAATTAGATCATAATTATTTTTATTAAAAATTGTTTGACTTGAATTTATTAATTCATAATCTACTAACGGACAATCCCCAGTAATTCTAATAATTTTTTTTGAATTAAATTTTTGTATAGCATTATGAAATCTATCTAAAACGTTATTTTCACTACCAGAAAAATATTCAATACCATAATCTGAGGACTCTTTAATTAATTCATTATTTTTTTCTTTTGGGCCAGTAATTAAAAATATTTTTGAATCATTAATATTTTCAAGTCTTTCAACAATTAATTCAAAAATACTTTTTCCACAAATTTTTTTTAATATTTTTTTAGGATACCGTGTTGAATTTTCCCTGGATTGCAAAAAAATATGAAAAGTCATGGATTATTAAAAAATTAATCCAATTTTCTCAATAAACAAAATGCTTCAGCATATTTAACACCAGAAACAGAGCCCCATTTTTTAGATATTGCATCTATTGCTTCAATTGAACGTGGATGAGGGAAATTTTGGATTTCATTTGTATAGCATTTTAATGCATTTTTTTTGGAAGTAATTTCATTAGAAATATTTACAAACACATTTGGTGAAAAGGTTGATGGAAAATACCATTCTGTAGATGATGGAACCTCATAAGAAATAACTTGTTTAACTTTTTTATTTGCTTGAGGTCTTGTTGCAACTAATGTGGCTTGATTACAAATTCTATGATCAACATTTACATCAAAATTTGTATGAGTATAAACAATTTCAGGTTTAAAATCTAAAATTATTTTTTCAATTGATTTTGTGACTTCTAATAAAGATACAGTATCCATTTCATTATCAGGAAAATTTAAAAAATCAATACTTTTTGCGCCTAAAATTTTCGAGGACTTGATAGATTCTTTTCGTAAAAGTTGAATTTGAGAATCTAGATCATTGGAGATTTTCTCATCAATTTCATATTTTTCAGAATTTGAATAATTTTTAGATCTACGTGCCTTAATCCCCGTGGCCATGATAACAATTTTTACATTATTACCATTTTTAGAAAGTTTTTTAATTGTTCCACCAAGTCCTAAAACTTCATCATCAGGATGAGCAGCAATTACAAGTATATTCAAAGTATTTCTCCATTAAAAGTTAATTTTCCCTTTTTAAATTGTGGGTTTTTTAAAATTAATTTTTTGTTACCTAATTTTATGAAAGCATTGGGATATGGATCATCAAGCATACGAATAAAATTATAATAATATTCTAAAGAATGTGATGATGAATTCAATTCACTATCTTCAGGTTTTCTACGTTTAAAAATAGTTGGTTTACCTTTTTGTTTAGTCAATTTATAATTTCCAGTAATAATTTTTTCTATCATTTTAAAATCATTATCAATCATATGTGAAAAAATTTCATTGATACTACCATTAAGGGAGAGAGATTTTTGCAAAATTATTTCGCCCTCATCTATTCCATCAGACATCAAAAATGCCGTAGTTTTAGTTTTTTTTATTCCGCGAATAATTTGATTTTGTAAAGGACTACCTCCACGAAATTTTGGTAAATTGGATTCATGAAAACAAATACATTTGTAATTACTAGTAATTTTTTTTGGTATTATCCATGACCAATCAGGGAAAAAAATAAACTCGGGATTCAATTTTGTAACAAATGAAAATGTTAATTTTTTAGGCGAATTTAATAGTATGAAATTATCATATTTTATAGATAATTTTTCATATAATTTTATTGACCAGTCTCTATAAGCACAAAATAAGTACACCATCTTTTAACACCTATTCATAAATTTTCTATTATTAATAATTAGTTATAAAATTATAAATTTAATTTTTAAAATATTTCAATAAGTAAATTTGAGATTATAAAAGATTAGGTAAAAAAGATAATACGTAGTCTAATTAAAATACTAAAATCAAATTGATGTAAGTATGTTTGAAGGTAAATCTGTTAGTTTAAGAGCTTTAGAAAAAGAAGATTTGGAAATTTTAAAAGAATGGAGGAATTCAAAACATGTTAGAAAATCCACTCGTGAATATAAACTCCTAAACATGATAAATCAAAAAAACTGGTTTGAATCGATTCATCAATTAAATCCTCCTAGAGAAATTATGTTTGGAATTTTAAACAAAAGAAAAAAACTCATTGGAGTAACAGGCTTAACATATATTGATTGGAAAAATAGAAATTCTGAAATTTCAATTTATTTTTCTACAAATAATTGGCAAACTAAATCTGAAGCAAAAGAAGTAATTAATTTAATTTTAGAATATGGCTTTGAAGAACTAAATCTACATAGATTATATGTTGAAATTTTTAGTCTTATGAAAGAGAATATAAAATTATTTTCTCAGCTGAAATTTATTAAAGAAGGAGAACTAAGAGAGAAAATTTGGAGGCAAAATAAATGGTGGGATACAATAATTTTCTCAAAATTATCATCAGAATATAAAAAATAAATTTAATTGATAATGAAAATGAGTCAAAAATCTAAAATCCAATTAAAAAAAGTTACAAAATTAGATCTTAAATTATTAATTGAATGGAGGAATTCAAAAGATGTTTATCCATATAACACACAATATTTTTTATTAAATTCAAAAATACAAATTGAATGGTTTAATCAATTACAAAATGATAATTCAAAAAAGATGTTTATGATTATGGTTGATAAAATAAAAATTGGTATTTGTGGTTTAATTGACATAGATTATGAAAATAAAAATGCCAAAATAGCTATAATTATTGGTGAAAAGGCATTTCATGAAAAAGGGATTGGAAGAAGGGTTATTTCACATCTTTTAAAATATGGATTTGAAAAATTAAAACTACATAAAATAAATTCAGAAGTCATTGAATATAATGAAAAATCAATTCATTTATTTGAAAAATCTCAATTCAAGTTAGATGCAACACATAGAGATGCAATATGGAGAGAAAATCGTTGGTGGAATATATTATCAATGTCAATTTTTAAAAAGGATTTTAATTAAATTAAAGAATCATTGACAATCTTTTAAAAATACGCCATCACCAAGTTTAATTTTTCTATTTGATTTTTTTTGTGTAATTTTTGTTAAAAATTTAGCATCTTCTCCTCTTTTTTGATTTCCCGAACGAAGAATATCAATATTTTTTCCTTCCACAAATAGATCGTTTTTTGAAATATCATCAATTGCTTGAACAGATCTGGTCGCGAAATTTCTTAATTCCTCTTCATCTTTGAGTATTTTTTTTATACCATCACCTAAAGCTTTTTCAGAATTTCTGATTGTTTTTATGAATTGATTTAGTTCTTTAGGATTTAGTGCAAAACTGTGATCTGGTCCACGGAATTTCTTATTTAATGTAAAATGTTTTTCAATAATGGTAGCACCTAATCCAACTGCAAGTGTTGGAGCTAAAATTGGATCAATACTATGATCAGATAATCCAATTGGAAGTCGGTATCTTTTTTTTAATTGATTAATTACTGTTAAATTTAATGAATGAATTGGAGAAGGGTATTTTGACGTGGTTTGCAATAAACAGATTTCTTTTACACCATTTTTTCTTAATAATTTTACAGTAAAATCAATATCAGAAATAGTACTTGCACCTGTTGAAATTATAATGGGTTTTTTGGTTGATGCTAAATATTCTAATAATCTGACATGGTTAATTTCAAATGCAGCAATTTTATGTATTCTAACAAATTTATTTACGGCAATTGCATCATCGATAGAAAATGGTGTAGACATTAAAAGAATTTTTTCCTCTTCACAAATTTTTGATAATTCTTTAAGCATTTTATGTGGCATAGAATATTCTTGAAATATTTTAAAAATGTCTTTATCAAATCCAGATTTACTCAAATATTTACTCTTTCCAGCATTAGGAACATAAACTGTATTTGGATTATAAGTTTGAAATTTAATAGCATTTGCTCCAGCAGTTGCAGCTAATTTAATTAATTTTGTTGCACGTTTAATATCATTTTGATATGTACCTGCTTTCCAATTTGAACCTGCTTCAGCAATTATAAAAATATGTCTAGGATCATCTAAAACTATTTTTGACTTTTTTTTCATTTTAATTAATCAATATTTACTAGATTATTATATTTTTAATAATTATAAAAAAATCATTTATGGAAATCATTAATAGATTTTATTATAAAATTAATATCATTTTCTTTTAAATTTGGATGTGTGGGTAACGAAACAATTTTTTCTGATATTTCCTCAGTCACTTTTAATTTTCTTTTTTGCTTATACATGCTCATTTGATGAATTGGCTTATAGTGAATGCCAGTTTCAATTCCTTTTTTTGCCATGTATTTTCTAAATTTATCCCTATTTTCAACCATAATCCAGTAAAAATGATATGTACATCCAGATTTTATTGGCATTTTATTTTCTAAATTAATTTTTTGGTAATATTTTTGTGCGTTTTTTTGGCGAATTTTATTCATTTTATCTATTTTCTTTAATTGTACAAGTCCAATAGCTGCTGAAAATTCATTCATATAATAATTCCAACCAATATCTTTAACATCATAATCAGAATCTATTCTATCAGTAATACCACACCATCTTTTTGCATCTAATAATTTTCTAAATTGCTTTGATTTTTTGTGGTTTAATGCAATTAACCCACCTGTAGGCATTGCTAAATTTTTCACAGGATGAAAGCTAAAACAAACTGCTGTACCATGAGAACCAATTTTTTGATTATCATACATGGACCCGGTTGCATGTGCAGCATCTTCAATTAATAATAAATTATTTTTTTTACAAAGTGAATTAATTTTTTTAATATTACATGGCATACCTGCAAAATGAACTGGCAAAATGACTTTTGTATTTTTAGTAATGGCATCACTTATTCCATCAGGATTAATACATAAAGTATCAGGTTCTACATCAACAAAAACAGGTTTTCCCCCATTTAGAATTACAGCATGAGCTGTAGAGACAAAAGATAATGACGGTAGTATAACTTCTTTATTTTTAATTTCTGCTAATGATAATGATAGATTTAGAGCAGCAGTACCACTGTTAACAGCTATGCATTCATTTGAACCAAGAAATTGATTCATTTGTTGTTCAAATTTATACACATTTCCTGTTCCAGAACCTGAAGCCCAAGATTTACTTTTTAAAACTTGTGTAATTATTTTAGATTCAGATTTATCAATTAAAGGATCAAATAATTTTATTTTTTTAACCATTTTTGATTCAATTAATTATTCAGTATTCATTTTTAATATACATTCCCAGACTAAAATTTCTTTAAAATATCATAAATAGGAGAAATTTTACAATTTTAAAAAAAATGAGTAAAAAAATTATGAAAAATAATTCAATCTCAAAATACACTAGAGAATAACATGAAGGTAAAGCAAGGTTTTTTACAATAGTTTCTTAAATTTTAGTATTGTTTGAAGGAAAAACAGTTCTAATTACTGGTGGAACAGGATCATTGGGTCAAGCGTTAACAAGAAGATTACTTTCTTTGGATGTTAAAGCTATTAGAATTTTTAGTAGAAATGAAAGTAAACAGATTGAAATGGAGAATAATTTTGAAGACAAAAGAATAAGATATTTTTTGGGAGATATTAGAGATTTAGATAGATTATCTAGAGCAACTGAAGATGTAGATATTGTTTTTCATGCAGCTGCAATTAAGCATGTACCAAAAATAGAATACAATCCATTTGAAGCAATTAAAACAAATGTAATAGGTTCACAAAATGTAATTGAAGCATGCATTAATGCTAATGTTGAAAAAGCAATTTGTGTTGGCACAGATAAAGCTGTATCACCTTTAAACACATATGGCGCAACTAAACTTTTAATGGAAAAATTATTTGTTACTGCAAGTAATTATCTAAATAAACAAAAACATCAAACTAAATTTATTGCATTAAGATATGGAAATGTATTAGGAAGTAGTGGTTCAGTAATTCCATTATTTATTGAACAAATTAAAACTAAAAATAAAATTACAATTACAAATAAAGAAATGACAAGATTTAGTATTACAATGGATGAAGCTTTAGATTTTATTTTAAAATCAGCAATAATTGGAAATGGGTCAGAAATCTTTGTACCTAAATTAAGAGCATATACAATAGAGGACGTAAAAGAATCTCTTTTTGAAATAATTCATAAAAGTGAAGAAGAAGTTGTGGGAATCAGACCAGGTGAAAAATTACATGAAACCTTGATTAATGAAAATGAATTAAGAAATACATATGAAATTGATGATAAATTTGTAATTTTAAATCCAAATTCCAATGATTATGATTTAAACGCATACAATTCAATTAAAAAAACTGAAATTACACAATCATATTCATCAGATATAGTTGAAAAAATTCCTAAAAATGAACTAGGTAAAATCATTTCAAAAGAAAGAAATTTGTAAATTTTTAAAATAATAAAGTAGAATAACATTAATCTAACCGAATTATGTAATTTGATATTATGAAGTATTGTACAAGATGTTGTTATCCTCAAAATACTAGACCTCCAATGACATTTGATGAAAAAGGGGTTTGTAATGGATGTAGAGCGTCAGAACAAAGAAGAAATCAACCAGTAAATTGGGAGGATAAACGAAATGAGTTAAAAAAAATTCTTGAACAGTATAAAGAAATTGCAAAGAAAAATGATTCTGCATATGATTGTATAATTCCAATTAGTGGAGGAAAAGATAGTCATTATCAAGTTCATTTAATGAAAAATATTTTTGGAATGAATCCATTGTTAGTTGCATATAATCATTCATTCAATACAAAAGTTGGAATTCGAAATTTAAATAATATTGTTGAAGAATTTGGTTGTGATTTAATTAGATTTACTACAAATCCAAAAACAGCAAAAAAATTATCAAAATACATGCTAAAAAAAGTAGGAGATATTACATGGCATTATCATGCTGGAATTCATACATTTCCAATTCAAGTTGCAGTAAATTATAATATTCCATTAATGATTTGGGGAGAACATGGCGAAGGTTTTCTATATGGAATGCATAATTTAGAAGATAAAGTAGAATTCACAAAAAAACATAGACAAGAACATCTTATGAGAGGATTTGAACCAGAAGATATTTTGGATGATCCAAATAATACAGAAATTACAAAAACAGATTTGGCTCCATTTTATTATCCACCTGACGAAAAAATTGCGCAATTGGGTTTAAGAGGAATTTATATGTCAAATTATTTTCCATGGGATGAAGTTGAACATACAAAATTGATGATTGATAATCATGGATTTGAGACTTTTCAGAATAGAGAAACATCATTTAATTTGTATTCAAAAGTAGAAGACTTTTTTCAAGACACACATAATTACTTAAAATATTTGAAATTTGGATACGGAAGAGTAACAGATCAAGTTTCAACAGAAATTAGAAGTCAAAGAATGACAAGAGAAGAAGGAATTGAATATATTAAAAAATATGAACACAATATTGTTCCAAATAATTTAGCAGCCTTTTTAAAATTTATAGATTTAACAAAGGAAGAATTTTTGGAAAATATTGAGCATTTACGGGATACATCAATGTGGAATAAGAATAAGAATAATGAATGGGAAATTACAGATTGGATTGGAAACCACTTAACAGATAAAGGGATTGAAGAATCTAGATTAACAATCAAAGAAAAATGGGTTTCATTAAAATCAGAAAAATATAGATCACCAAGAAAACCATTGCAACCAAATAATGGTGAAGATATGGTTTTCTTGTAAAAATAGTGACTAAAATGATATCCATTATAGATTATGGAATGGGAAATGTTAGATCAGTTTCTAATGCTTTTGAAATTTTAGGTGCAGATGTAGAAATTATAGATGATCCAAAAAAATTGACAAATTCTGAAGCAATAATTTTGCCAGGAGTTGGAGCTTTTAGAGATGGAATGAAAAATTTAGAAAAAATGGGATTCATAAATAAATTAAAAGAAGAAGTCATAGACAACAAAAAACCATATCTAGGAATTTGTTTAGGATTAGAGTTTTTAGCTGATAAAAGTTTTGAAGGAGGAGAAACAGATGGATTTGGATGGATTAAAGGAGAAATTAAAAAAATAGAAACAGGTAACGATGAACTAAAAATTCCGCATATGGGGTGGGATGATACAATAATTAAAAAAAATACCAGATTACTAAGGGATATGAAAAATCCAGTATTTTATTATCTACATAGTTTTTTTTTAGAAGTAAAAAAAACAGAAATAGAATATATTGAATCTATTTGCGAATATGGAAAAACAAAAATTATTTCATCAATTCATAAAGAAAATATTTATGCGGTACAATTTCATCCAGAAAAAAGTCAAGAGTCAGGTTTGAAATTGATTAATAACTTTTTAGAACTAATTAAAGAGAAGTAAAAATGTTAAAAAAAAGATTAATTCCAAATATTATTTTAAATGAAGGGAATGTAGTACAGAGTGTCAACTTTAAACATACTAATGTAATTGGTAATGCAGTTACTGCAGTTGATTTTTTTAATAGTTGGGCTATTGATGAAATTATTGTTTTGGATGTAAGTAGAACTAGAAAAAATAGAGAAAAATTTCATAAAATAATTAAGGGATTATCAAAAAGATGTTTTGTTCCTCTAACAGTTGGAGGATGGATTAATAATATCAATGAAATGAAATTATTTTTAAAAGAAGGTGCAGATAAAATCTGTATTAATACAGAAGCAGTAAAAAATAATTCATTAATTAAAGAGTCCTCAAAATTTTTTGGTTCTCAATGCATAGTAGTTTCTATAGATGTTAAAAAAAATGAAAATCAAGAATATGAGGTTTTTATCAATAGAGGAAAAGATAGTACAGGGTTAAATCCTATTGAATGGGCTAAAAAAATAGAAAAACTGGGAGCAGGGGAAATTTTACTTACATCAATAGACAAAGAAGGAACAAAACAAGGTTATGATCTTGAATTACTTAAAAAAATTACAAATAATGTTGGAATTCCAGTAATTAGTTTTGGAGGAGTAGGTAAATGGGAACATTTTGTCGAGGGAATAAATATTGGAAATGCAGATGCAGTTTCTGCAGCAAATATTTTTCACTATACTGAACATTCCACATTTAATGCAAAAAAATTTCTATTTGAATCAAAATTGAATGTAAGAATGCAAGAATTCTACAAGCTACCTACTCCTAGAAGACCAAAATATGATGAAATTTTTTAAAAATGTTTGCACATACAATTTTGTAACTATTTTTAAATACACTCAACTAAATGATGAAATAAATATTGAACCAAATTATAATAATAAATGAAATTTTTCAAATTGAAAAAATTAAAGAAATAAAAATTTCAAATTATCAAGTTTTTGCTATTAATTATGAAATACATAAAAAATTAGATGAAGAAAATATTTCTCACATAATTGCAGATGAATTATTATCGAAAGAAGAACGTGATGAATTATATGATTTTACAGTAAAAAAATACAAATGGTTTGAAGAAAACCGATTATCAAAAGAATTTTTATTTAATGATGTCAATTTATTTGAAATAACAGAAAGTGGAATAATTCATGAAAATTTGCTTAAGATGTTAATTGAAGGTAGTATCATTAAAAAAATAATAGTAAAATATGAACCTACGTTGATATATTGTTCTAATGAAATTTTTAAATTTATAAAAATTAATTTTAAAGGGATTAAAGTTAAAGAAATTTCAGAAAACACTGAGCAAATAACATTATATGACAATATTGATTTTAGATTAAATATCGCAACACGTACAATTCATTTTAACATTTCAAAAAATAAATATTCTAAATTAAAAAGTATGTTTGATAAAATTACTTGTAATTTATTTAATTTATGGTATAAAAAATCTTCAAAACAAATAATTTTATTAGTAGAATTTAATCCCTCATTATTTAAAAATCTTATTTCAACTTTAAGTTCTGAAAAATATACCTTAGTTTTTTTGAATTTTAGAAGGCCAGCTTCATGGAATTTAGAATCAATAAATGTGTTAAAAAATTCTAAATCAAAAATTATAAATCCTAAAAATTTCTTACCGAATGAAAATCATGATAAAATCATTAGCGATTTAAGATTAAAACTTGAAAATATTTTTGAGGAAGAAAGTTTTTATGAAATTTTTAAATTTAACAATATTTCATTTTGGCCAATAATTAATAACAAATTAAAAAAAATATTTTCAAATAGAATTCCGGATCAAGTTAAGGAGATTATAATTATAAAAAATATTGTAAAAAATCTAAAATTACAGTGTTTTATTTGTTCAAATGAATCTGGTGAAACTGAAAGAATACTAGGGAAAACTAATAAACAAAAAATAAAATCAATTCTTTTACAGCACGGTTTTTCTAATTTTCATGAGGAAACTGATCAAATACGAATGAGAATAGATGAAAGGAAATTAATCCCAATAGTCAGTGATAAATTTTTTGTTTGGGGAGAAAGTGATTACAAATTTTTTAAAAAATTAGGCATAGATGAATCAAAAATAGTGATTTCAGGAAATCCAAAATTTGATGATTTTCCAATAGTTAAAAAAATATCTAAAAATCAAAAAATTGTTTTGATCACACCAGAACCTATTACTGAATCTTTTGGTCATTATGTAACTAAATTAGCAAATGAATATGAAAATACACTTACAAGAGTATGTCAAATTTTGAAAAAAATTGAAGGTGTTGAAATAATTGTCAAATTGCATCCGGGTCAAAATAGTCACAATAATATTTTAGAAAAAAAAATTAATAAAATAGATAAATCAATACCAATATTTCAAATGAAATCAAGTCCAGAAATAGTAAAGGAATCAGATTTATTATTAAATATCACATGTGAGGCAGTTGATCCATCTACAATAATGTTAGAAGGATTAATGCTAGATAAACCAGTTTTAGAAATTTGTTTGGATAAAGAATTTTCATTTTCAAATAAAGGAATAATTACTGCTTTTAATAATGATAATTTAGAAAAAATTATTCATAAAATGTTATTTGATAAAGAATTTTTAGAAAAAAATGCTACAAACAGAAATAATTTAATTAATAATTACTTATCAAACACTAGAAATTCATCTAAAAAAATATTAGATTATATTTCTAATTGGAATTAACATTTAGATTAAATTTGGTCCAATCATAATCATCAAATTCAACATTAACCATTTCATTATCATTAGGTTTCCATGCTACATCAGCCAATACTAAAACTTTAGAAGTTTTTTCATCAACATTAATGTGTGCTGAGGCAATATTATTTGGAACACAAATCAATCTAGGTTTTTCAGAATTACATTCTATTTCATGATGAATACCGTCAGAATCACGAATTATTAGAATAATTGAACCTTCAATGCATGTAAAATAACTAGTTCTTTTCAAATGCATATGAGGTCCTTTAATTTCACCAGGATTTACAGAAGTAAGATAAATCATTTTAGGATGATTTTTTAAGATTTCATCCCAATCTCTCCAAATTACAGTCAAATCTCCATTTTGATGACCATCATGGATGTCTTTTGTGATATGATTTTCTAGTTCAATTATTTTAAATTCAGTCAATGAATAATCTATGTTAAAATAAGCATTAATTTTTAATTTGTGATTAAAATTCATTATTTTGTGAAATAATTGATCCAGATCTATAAATAATAATTTAAAATAGTCAATAGAATATTGCAAAAAATTATTGTAACAGGAGGATTAGGGTTTATTGGAAGTAATTTTATTCTATTTTGCTTAAAAAATAATCCAAAAATCAAAATTACAAATATTGATGTAGGTCTAACTGGTTCAAATCAAAAAAATCTTACAAAAATAAAAAATTTAAAAAACTACAAATTTGTTAAAGCAAATATTAACAATCAAAAAATTATTAATGAATTAGTTTCAAAAAATGATTTAGTAGTTAATTTTGCTGCAGAATCACATGTAGATAGAAGTATATTTAATCCAAAACCGTTTATTGATTCTAACATTAATGGTACATATTCAATTTTAGAATCCATTAGAAAATATGATAAAAAATTAATTCAAATTTCTACGGATGAAGTTTATGGGAGTTTAATGAAAAATAGTGCAGATGAAAATTTTACTTTAAATCCATCCAGTCCATATTCATCATCAAAAGCATCAGCAGACTTGCTTGTAAAATCATATCATATTACATATGGATGTGATGTAAAAATTACTAGATGTACAAATAATTATGGGCCAAGACAATTCCCAGAAAAATTAATTCCAAAAGTTATCATAAATGCAATAAACAATAAATCAATTCCTGTTTATGGAAATGGTAAAAATGTGAGAGATTGGTTATATGTTGATGACCACTGTAATGCAATACAAAAAGTTATAGAAAAAGGGAAAATTGGAGAAACGTATAACATTGCAGGGAAAAATGAAATTAATAATAATTCAATAATTAAATTAATTCTTAAACTTATGAATAAACCAACTAGTTTAATCAAATATGTAAAGGATAGACCAGGACATGATTTTAGATATAGTTTAGACTCAACTAAAATTGAAAAGAAATTAGGTTGGAAACCTAAGCATAATTTTGAAAATGGAATTAAAGAAACTATCTTATGGTATCTAAATAATAAATCATATTGGAAAAAATTTGTGTGATAAGATGAATTGTATTTTAATAAAGGATCTTGAAGTATAATGAAAGGTATTATTTTACACGGAGGTCATGGAACCAGATTACGACCATTAACACATACTGGTCCTAAACAATTATTGCCAATAGCAAACAAACCTATGTCTCAATATTGCGTAGAATCATTAAAAGATGCAGGTATTACAGATATTGCAATAATTATTGGTGGAATAGGATCTGATAAAGTTAGGGAGTTTTATGGTAATGGAGAAAAATTAGGAGTGAAATTTACTTATTTTCAACAAGATCATCCAAAAGGAATCTCACATGCAATAAATTTATGTAAAGAATTTATCGATAATGAAAAATTTGTTGTGTTTCTAGGAGATAATATTATTCAAAAATCTATTAAGCAATATGTAGACAAATTTGCCACTTCAGAAGTATCTGCATCAGTGTTATTATGTGAAGTTCCTAATCCATCAAGTTTTGGTATTGCAGAATTATATGAAGAGAAAATTGTAAAAATTACTGAAAAACCAAATGAACCAAAGTCAAATTTAGCAGTTACAGGAATTTATTTTCTAACACCATTAATTTTTGATATAATAAAAAACTTAAAACCTTCATGGAGAAATGAATTAGAAATTACCGATGCATTACATCAAATGATAGAAAATAAAAATAAAATCACATATCATATGATTACAGATTATTGGAAAGATACTGGAACTCCAGAAGATGTTTTACATGCCAATAAGGAAATTTTACAAAAAATAAAAGCAAAGTTTGATGGTAAAAAAGACAATGAATCAACTATTAATGAAAATACAATTATTGGAAAAGGAACTGTAATCAAAGGAAATTCTAAAATTGCTAATTCAGTAATTATTGGAGAAAATTGTGTAATAGAAAATGCTGAAATAGGCTCGTATTCAAGTATTGGAGATAATTCAATAATTATTTCATCAAAAATTGAAAATTCAATAATTATGGAAAACTGTAATATCAAGGGAGATGTATCAATTAAAGATAGCATTATAGCAAAAAATTCTACTATTAATTCTGAAAAAAATAAGAATAAAGTATTTTTGTTGGGAGAAGGAACAAAAATAATATTATGAGTATTTTATATCAGAATTTTTATGATGAAATAATATGATCCAAAAATTAAATCAAAATAATCCATTAATTAGTATTGTAATAATTAATTATAATGCAGGAGATTTACTGATAAATTGTGTAAATTCAATTTTAAAAACAGATTATTCAAATTATGAAATTCTTATTGTGGATAACAATTCAACTGATCAAAGTCACATAAAATGTAAAAAAATGAATGAGACAATCAAATTAATTGAAAATAAAAAAAATTTAGGGTTTTGTGAAGGAAATAATGTAGGAATAAAGCATGCAAAAGGAGAATATATTGTAATTTTAAATCCTGATACAGCAGTAGAATCAGATTGGTTAAATGAATTACTGAAAACATACAAAGAATGTGGAGATGGTTTGTATCAACCAAAAATACTTGCTTTTGAAGATGATTTATTTGAAAGTGCAGGTAATATGCTTCAATTATTTGGATTTGGATTTTCCAAAGGTAGAGGCATTAAAGACACAGGTCAATATAATGAAACTAAAGAAATTGGCTTTGCATCTGGAGCGTGTCTTTTTACTAAAACAGAAATTATTAAAAAAATTGGAATGTTTGATCCTTTCATTTTTCTATACCTTGATGATTTGGATTTAGGATGGAGAGCACAACAACTAGGAATCAAATCATATTATGTTCCAAACATAACAATTTTTCATGCAGGTAGTTATAATTACAAATGGAGTGCAATGAAGTTTTTTTGGTTAGAAAGAAATAGACATTATTGTATTTTAACACATGTTTCCAAAAGTACATTGATTAAAATGATTCCAGCGTTAATGTTAGTAGAAATAATGATGATAATATTTTATTCAATAAAGGGATATGGAAAAATGAAAATTAAAGCATATTTTCAAATTTTGAAAAATATTAAACAGATTAAAAGAAAACATAATGAATTGAATAAAAGAAGAGTAGTTAACGATAAAGAAATAATGAAAAAATTTTCAGATGAAGTATTCATTCCAAATCAAGTATCCAACGATATAAGTATCAAAATATTTAACAAAATTTTATCTATTTTAAGTAAATATACAAAAAAAATTATTTGACATTAACTAATTAAAATACATCATAATCACCAAATGTAAAAAACCAATTATCATATTTTGTAATTTTTTTTAGTTTTTCATCTGGATCAAATAATTTCACTATAAAATGAAGAGTTTCAGGTTTAAGAAAAGATGGAATATTAAAAAATCCTTCTTCGTTTAGTAATTTAGTTTCCAATAATGTAGAACCACATGTAGCAATTGCAACAGAAGCATTATGAACCCAAAAATAATCTAATGCTTTTTGAATTAAAGTTTTCAATAATTTTTCAGAAGCATTTGAATCAACGACATAATCAAGAATAACACCAATTTTTTTATTGTTTAGGGTATGAAGTTTTATAATTATATATCCAATTAATTCATCATTATGTTTCAATACATAAATTTGGTATTTTCTTGTAGGGTGTTCCAAATATCTCCATTTAAGATACTCAAAATTTCTTTTTTGTAAAATTGATACACGTTTAGAAAGTTTGTCAAATAATTTCTCAAAAATTTTAAAATCTCCATTAAATTCTTCTACATTATTTGTAGAAGATTTAATTTTGTAAAAAAATTCAAAAATTTTTAAAATTTTTTTAAATGGAGAATTAAAATAGTTAGAAAATTTTAGGGGTCGTAATAATAAAGGTAATTGAAAAATTTCAATGGAACCTTCCTTAATGAAAGAATTAAATGAATTATCATTTGGGATAGCAAAAAGTGATGAAATTTCTTGATTTTTAGCCTCTAATGTCATTAATGAAAGAAGTTGAGTAAAGATCCCTTGATTTTGATATTTTGAATTGACTTGTACATTACAAGCTAAAGATGAAAGAAGTTCTTCTTGTTCAACTAGTAATTTTGTAGGTATAATTGTATTAATTCCAACAATCACATTATCATTTAAATCATCTTGGGCAAGTATGATTATTGCTTTTCCATTAGGATTGTTCCTATACTGCCAATCAAAATAAGAAGAATTTGAAATGTCGGTATTTCCAAATGTTTTTTTTGTTAATTCAAGAATTTCTATTTTTTCCTTTTCTGAATCTATCCAATTGTTAAAAATCATATCAGAATCTACAATCTTTTTGACATTTGTGAAATACTATAAAGTACTACAGACATTAACATTAACATTAATCCAATTACAAGAGTACCTATTGCAATTAACGTAGATGGAATTGAAAAATATCTATCTTCATTAAACATTGTCATAACAAGAACTGAAAAAGATAATCCTATAATTAATAAAATAAATCCAGGAATTCCCAAATATCTTAATGGATGATTAATTGCTACAAGTTGTAATAATGATGATAAAACTCCTGAAGAATGGGAAATAGGATTTTTTGTAGAAGTCTTAAATCCAGTATCGTACAAAACAGTAACTGGTTGTTCACTAATTGTCAAATTTTTGTTAACAGCATCAATCAAAATTTCTGAATCAATTCCAAATCCTGATGTGTGAAATGATAAAATGTTAATTGCTTTTGAAGAATATGCTCTATATCCACTTTGAGAATCCTCTACAGGTAAATCTGATGCTAGTTTAGTAATTTTATCAAGTACTTTATTACCAGTTTTTCTATATGCGGGCATTTCTTCAGAATTAGAAAAACGATTTCCTATAACAATATCAACATTATTTTTTAAGATCGGTTCAATTAATTTTTCCATTTCTTCTGGTAAAAATTGTCCATCACCATCAATAGTTACAGCTACATCAAAATTAGATTTTTTAATATATTCAAATAATGATTTTAGAGCAGTACCTTTACCAGAATTTTTTACATGATTAATTACCGTGGCACCAGAATCTTTAGCTTTTTTTGATGTGGAATCAGTTGAACCATCATCACAAACTATTACCTCATCAGCAAATTTCAAAGATCTGCTTACAATATCAGAAATAGTATTTTCTTCATTATAAGCAGGAATACATACAATTTTCAATATTTGTTCTTCCTGACAAAGTTATATCTATTATTTGCTATACATATTTAGTTATAATAGCCACATTTAGCTAATTAGAAATGGAAATTACAAATTTTATGACAGTTGATTTAGAAGATTATTACTGTGATTTACCAATTTCAGAGTGGTCAAAATTTGAATCACGAGTTGAGCAAAATACATACATAATTTTAGATCTTTTTGAAAAATATAATGTTAAAGCAACTTTTTTTACATTAGGATACATTGGGGAAAAATTTCCAGAATTAATCAAAGAGATAAAAAATAAAGGACATGAAATTGGAAGTCATAGTTATTCACATATAGATTTAAGAAAACATACTAAAGAAAATATTGAAAAAGATTTAATAAAATCAAAAAACATATTGGAAAAAATTATTGGAAAAGAAATTCAAAGTTTTAGAGCTCCATTTTTTTCAATAGATCAAAAATCATTAGATGTGATGGAAATTATTACAAAATATTTCAAATATGATTCAAGTATTTTTCCAACTAAAACTCCACTATATGGGATTCCTAATGCACCAAAATTTCCATACAAACCATCATTAAAAAATATTATAAAAAATAATGAAAATGGAAAGTTAACAGAAATTCCAATGTCTATCTATAAATTTCCTCTAATTCGAAATATTCCAATTGCCGGAGGATTTTACTTAAGATTTTTACCATATTGGTTAATTAAAAAAGGAATTAAAAAAATTAATTTAGAAAATAATAGAGCAATGATGTACATTCATCCCAAAGATATTGATAAAAAAATGCCAAAAATTAAAGAATACAATTGGTATTATTATTATAATTTAGAAGGTGGATTAAAAAAATTTGAAAATCTATTGGAAGATTTTCATTTCTCATCTATTGAAAAAATATTTGAAAATTAATTAAAAATATCAATTCTCATATTTAGAATAAAAGTAATCTAATGTTTTTTTAATACCTTCTTTAGTAGATACTTTAGGTTTCCATCCCAATGATTTTAATTTTTTATTACTAACTAGAAAATTTCCAACATCAACTTTTTGTGTATATTTGGGTGTTTTAATGAATTCAACTTTAGCAGATGTTGATTTTTCTAAAAAATTTCCAAATTCAGAAAACCAAGTTTTTTTAGATGAAGAAATCCAATATAGTTCCCCAGATTTTCCTTTTTTAATAATAGTATGAATAGCAGAAACTACATCACTAATGTAAATTAAATCTCTAAAAAAATTTCCTTCATTAAAAATTGTAATTTTTTCACCTTTGTATGCTTGATGTATTAAATAATTTACAGCATTTTTATTTGGAATAATTTGTTCTCTTGGACCAAATGAATTTGTGATTCTAAAAATTTTTGTGTCAAGTCCATACACATTATGATAAATTTTACAGAAAAATTCACTAGATAATCTATTTGTACCATAAATTGTAGATGGATTACAAGCAGTATCTTCATCAACTGGAAGTTTTTTTGGTTTTCCTATTACAATAAATGTACTACCTAAAATGAAGGTAGGAGGATTTTTCATCTTTCGAATTTTTTCTAGAATAAATAAAGTAGATTTTGAATTGGAATCCAAATCCATAATTGGATTTTCAAAGGATTTAGAATGAGATGTTTGGCCAGCCAAATGAATAATTAATTGGGGCTTATGTTTATCAATTGATTCACCCAATTTTTTAAAATTTGTTACATCAATTTTTTCAATTTTAATTTTTTTAGATTCATGAATATTTTTCTTTTTTGAAAAGCTCTTTGTTAAAATAATTAATTGATGACCATCTTTTTCAAATTTTTCAACCAGATGACTACCAATAAATCCAAGACCACCAGTAATTAGAATTCTCATGAAAATTAATTAAAATAGTAGGTTAAAAATGAATTTACAATAATGTAATTTCGATTACATAATTAAATCAAATACGCAGTAGTAAGTTTAAGAGATAGAATAAAACAGGATATTTTACGGAAATCATTCATGAATAATAAAAATTCTGTATCTATAATTGTCCCAGCCTTTAAAGAAGAAGAATTTATTGAAGAAACATTAAAAAATTATTTAGAAGTTTTTTCTCAAGCAAAGATAGAATTTGAAATAATTGTTATTATTGATAAAGTAAATGGAGATAAAACAGATCAAATAGTAAAAAAAATGGCAATTGATAAAAAAGAAATATTATTTGTGATTAGAGAAGGTAAAAAAGGAATTGGAAGTGCAATAAAAGAGGGTATCAAAAAATCACAAAATAATAATATTCTAATTGCAACAGCTGAAATTTCCGAAGATCCAAATGACTTGATAAAAATGGTAAAAAAAATGAATGATGGATTTGATATGGTATTTGGGAATAGATTTTATTCAAATGCAAAAAGAGAAGGATATTCAAAAAAACAATATTATGCAAATCGTTTGTGCAATTATACAATTAAAATTCTATTTGGGATAAAATCTAATGATGTAACAAATGGTGTTAAAGTTTACAAAAAATCAATACTAAAAAATTTAAAATTAACAGGAACAAGTTTTGATATTTTTGCAGAAATTCCTATTAAGGCTTATCAAAATGGAAATCATAATTTTATTGAAATTCCATTGAAACATTATGCTAGAGAGAAAATATATTCAAAATTTAATTTTAAAAGAGAAAGTAAATTATTTTTTTTAATGGTACTAAAATGTTTTTTTAACAAATAAAATTAAAAATTTTATAGAAGATTTCTTAAATCATTTATCCAGTTTTGTAAACTTAGTAATTCATTATTTTCTACAATTCCATTTTTAGCAAATTCAGCATAGATTATTTCCAAATTACTATAGGGATTAGATGAAAGTTGAAGATCGGATAAAATTTCAATGATTTTTAAAGAATATGTATAACATGGAATTTCACTTTTAAAATCCTCAATCAAATTATGTGGATTTCTTTCCTGCGCCATAGTTGGACCAGTAAAAGCTAAAAATGATTCATGTTCCCATAAGCATCTTTGAGCAACATAACTCCTAAGAATATCAGTCATTCTAAAAGTAACTGTGACTGGCAAATACATGTAAGGAAAAAATTCTTTTTTCCAAATTGTGTTTTGTGAATTAAAGGGACAAAAAACTCCTTTGGATAAAACAATAGATTCATTATTTAAAAATTCTATATTTTTATTTATTGTGAGTCGATAAATTGCATCAACATCAGGTTCATTATTTACTAGTCCTTGCCAAATTCCAATTGAAGGATTTTTAATTTGTTCAAATTTTTTTTCTTTATTTTCTAATATGCATTCTAATGGAAATCCCCTGGGCCAAATTTTTTCTTTGGTGAATTCAGCATAGGCATTAAATATTTTAGGTTCTAAAACCAATTTAGAATTTTTTGGGATAAATTCAATATTTCTTGTCCAACCTGAAAGAGGATAATTATCATCATCAGTTTCTACAATAATTTCAGCCCCTTCTTTAATTGCATAAAGATAACCTAAATTTTTTCTTTGATATGAGTTGTAAGGGCATGTTTCTACAAACTTGAATGGAAGTGTTTTTTGTTTATCTATATCAAGAAATTCAAAATTCCCTTTAGAATATTTTGGTGTTTTTTTATCACCAACAATAATTAATCTAAAATCAGTTTCGTCAATCATTTTTTTAATTGATGAATTAATTGGATTAATTGTTGTCAAAACTAAAAAATTTGATTGTGTCATTGTTTTATTCATATTACATTGTATATAATTTATAAAATTTATTTTAAGTATATCCCTCTTAACACTTAATAAATTACATTATTAATTTGATGTAATCAATGAAATCAAAAAATGTTCTAATTACAGGTATTACTGGTCAAGATGGAGCTTATTTATCAGAATTTCTTTTGAAAAAGAATTATAATGTTTATGGTGCATATAGAAGACTTTCAACACCTAATTTTTGGCGATTAAAAAATTTAAAAATTGATAATGATATCAATTATTTATCAGTAGATTTGTTAGATTTTTCCTCAATCATAGAAGCGATTAAAACTTCAAAACCTGATGAAGTATATCATTTAGCTGCACAAAGTTATGTTGGTGCATCTTTTGATCAACCTATCACAAGTGTCCAGAGTACAGGAGTAGCAGTGACCTCAATACTTGAAGCCATTAGAATAATAGATCCTAGAATTAAATTTTATCAAGCATCTTCCAGTGAGTTATACGGAAATATAGGAGGCAAAAGTCAAAATGAAAATACTCCTTTTGCTCCTCAGAGTCCTTATGCATCATCTAAACTTTATGGGTATTGGATGACAAAAATTTATCGAGATGCATATGATATGTTTACAACAAATGGTATTTTATTTAATCATGAATCACCTATGAGAGGATTAGAATTTGTAACTAGAAAGATCACAAATTCAGTCGCTAGAATCAAAATAGGCATAGATAAAGAATTGAAATTAGGTAATTTGAATAGTAAAAGAGATTGGGGTTATGCACCAGAATATGTTGAAGGAATGTGGAAAATATTACAACAAAAACATCCAGATGATTATATTTTAGCTACAAATGAAACTCACACAGTAAAAGAATTTGTCAAACTTGCATTTGAAACTGTTGAATTGGACTGGAAAAAATTTGTTAAAGTAGATAAAAAATTATACAGATTACTAGATGTGAATACACTAAATGGAGATTATTCAAAAGCTAAAAAAAAGATAGGGTGGAAGCCAAAAACAGATTTTAAAAAATTAGTAAAAATTATGGTATCTGCAGATATGGAACGATGGACAAGATGGAAAAAGGGAGAAAGTTTCCCATGGGATGCAAACAACTACATTAATGAAAATAAAATGTTGTTCAGAAGATATAATAAAATTTAAAAATAAATTAAATTTGAGTAGATTCAAACCACTGTATTGTCTTTTTGAGTCCTTCTTTAAGTGAAATTGAAGGTTGAAAATCTATTTCTTTGTTAGCCTTTTCAAAGCTAACACATCTACGTGGTTGTCCATTTGGCATTTTTGAATTCCATATTATTTCAAGATCTATATCCATTAATTCCATTACAAGATGAGCCAATTCATTAATACTAATTTCTAATTCTGAACCTAGATTAAGAGGCTCAGTTTTATTATATTTTTCAGTAGCTAAAATTAATCCATTAGATGCATCATCACAATACAAGAAATCTCTTGTTGGAGTACCATCACCCCATAATTCAACAAAATTTTTATCATTGTTTTTTGCATTCCAAATTTTTTGAATAATAGATGGAATGACGTGTGATGTGTTGCCATTAAAATTATCAAAGGGCCCATAAAGATTTGTAACGAAAATTGTTATTGAATTAAAATCATACTGTTGTTTATAAGCCATAGATTGAACAATTTGCATTTTTTTAGACAAACCATATGCAGATGTAACTTCTTCAGGAAATCCTTCCCACAAAAATTCTTCTTTAATTGGTTGATCAGTAATTTTTGGATAGCTGCATATTGTACCAAGTGAAATAAATTTTTCTACACCATTTTTTCGTGCTTCATCAATCAAATAAGTCCCCATTAACAAATTATCATAAAAAAGTTCTCCAGGTTTTTCTTTATTCAAACCAATTCCACCTACATGTGCAGCCAAATGAAAAACAATGTCTACATCTTTAGTTATTTCATTACAATTTTCTTTGAATCTTAAATCACAATCTTTTGATGATGGAGTCAAGATGATTTTTGGATTAAGTTGACTTAATGACTTAACAAGATTTGAACCTAAAAATCCCATTCCACCAGTTACCAAAATTTTTTTTTCCTTCCAATTCATGACATTATATGAATAAATAGTAAATTAAAGGTTAATGTATTAAAATAAAATAACTAATTTTTAAAGAATATTATTAATTTAGGGGAAGAAATAATGAATCTAAATGGATAGGAAAAAAATTATTTTTATTTTTGGTATTATTGTGGTTTATCTTTCAATCATTCTTTATAGTGATATCAATGAATTATCAAATACAATTCAAACTTTAAAAATTGAATTTTTACCAATAATTTTGGGAATAATTTTTAGTAGTTTAATAATTAAATCAATAAGACAAAAAATTTTTCTTAAAGAAATTGGAGTGAATCTTTCTATTAAAAAAAATATCCAAATTTACATTTTTGGTATGTCTTTAATTGCCACTCCAGGAGGCAGTGGAAATATAATCAAATCAGAATTTCTTAAACAAAAATATAGTTTTTCTCGATCAAAAACAGTACCAATTGTTCTTTTTGAAAGATATCATGATCTACTAGGAACAATTTTAATTTTAGGAACTTTAATTAGCTTATTTTTTTTATTATCTGCAACAATCATACTTTTAGGCTCAATTATTTTGTTAATCTTTCTAAGTTTAATTATTTATAAAATTGAATTAATTAAAAAAATTCAAAATAAATTCAAGAGTATTAAAATTTTGAATAAAGTCACTCCAAACGATGAATTTAATGAATCTGTAAAAATTTTATCAAAACCAAAAATATTTGTTAAAGGATTATTGTTAACTGTACCTGCTTGGATAGTGGACGCATTTGGAGTATATTTAATATTTCTTGCATTTAACCAAGATTTTGGATTTATTGTTACAACAGAATATTATTTTACTGCAACATTATTTGGAGCAATTTCAATGATTCCTGGAGGGCTAGGAGTTACAGATGGTAGTTTATTGGCACTGATACAATTAAACGAAGTAAAAGAATCAGTATCTTCAGCAATTGTATTATTTGTTAGATTGTGTACTATATGGTTTGTAACAGGTTTAGGTTTTATATTTGCAAAATTTCTTTTCTATAAAAACTCATAAAATTTCTGCATAGTTTGTTTAAATTATCGTAAAAGTGATTTAAAAATATGAGAAATCATCAATGTTTGAATTTATTATTATTATTAACAGGAATTATGGTTTTCCTTTATTTTTCTTTCAAATTTTTTGATTTTACTATTGATGACTCTTTTATTGCCTATAGATATGCAGAAAATCTTGCTTTAGGTTATGGTTTCTCGTGGAATTATGATGAAACACAAGAATTTGGTTTTACCAGTTACTTTATGATATTAATAATTGCTTTAGGAATAAAATTAGGATTTGATCCTATATTATTTAGTAAAGTAGTGACTATCAGTGCAGGAATAATAACGATTGTAATTTCAGGTTTTATGATCAGAATTTTAACACAAAATAAAATGAAATTTTATTTTCTCCCGTCATTATTTTTGGGACTAGTTCCTGCATTTGGATTACATGCAGTTTCAGGAATGGAGACATTATTGTTTACGATGTTTTTTTCACTTTCAATTTTATCATACATGTCATATATACAATCACCAAATTCAAAGAAAGTAATTCCATTTATTTTATTTGTAATTCTTGCAACAATTACAAGGTATGAAGGAATAATTCTTGTTTTAGGTATGATAATTCATCAAATATATCTTAAAATAATTTTGAAAAACAATATTGAATTAAAAAAAATAATATTATTTTGTTCGCCAATAGGATTTTTAGTAGGATTATTTTTATTTAATGATTATCAATATGAACAAATATTACCAAATACTTTTTATGTAAAACAAAATTTTGAATTTTCAGATGTAATTAGAAATATTTATGCCATTTCTGATACATTTATTTTTGTAATACCACACATTCTTTTAATATTTTTAAATATTAAAAATAATCTTAAAAAAAGTGCAACAAGCTTTATGATTATTCAAGTGATTATAATTTTAATTCCATTTTTATTCATAAATCAATGGCAAAACTATTTTTTCAGATTTTATTTTCACATAATACCAATAATAATGACATTATCAGTATATTCTCTTTATCAAATGTATCCAAAAATTATTTTTGGAAAATATTCAAAAATAGTTACTGTACTCGTAATAATTTTAATTGCAACATATGTAATTCCATCAAATGCAGATGTTAACAATTTATCAGATAGGGGAATACAAATTTTAGAATATTCATATTCTAAAATTGGAAATATTTTAAATAATTATGATGATTTGAAAGGAAATACTTTGGGAATTGTAGTTGATGCAGGTGCAGTGCCATATTTTTCTCACTGGAAAGCTTACGATTACACTCTTAATGATATTCACAGTATTAAAAATGGGTTTGATGCTGATCGCTTTTACTCAGAAAATATGGTAATAATACTAATTAATGATAGTCATGATGCAATAAATCAAGAAATTCTACCAGATTTAGAAGGGGAGATTATAAAAAATCTCCAAAAACCGCAAGATGGACATGTTGATGAAATTACATTAGATGAAAGATTTGAAAATTTCAAATTAATAACAACATATCCAAGATATTATATTTTTGTTGAAGAAAATTTTGCTAAAAATAACGAGCAACTAATGAATGAGTTGATAGAAAATTCAGCCCCATTTGGAAAGTAATACGATAAACTTTAACTCTCAAGAAGACTAATTAACAAAATTTAAATTAAAAAATTGATGAAAATTGCATTAGTTTCACCAGCATCACTTCCAGCTACTCAATTTGGTGGAATAATGTTTTTAGCATTAGATATTGCAAGAGAATTATCAAAAAAAGGTGAAAATGTAACTATTTACACTACAGATTTAGATTTTGCAAATAATCCACATACATTTAATAAAAATTTACCAAAAGAGGAAAGAATTGAAAATTTTATTATTAAGCGTTCACATGTTATTTTGAACTTTGCATTATATTTTGTAAACCCAGGAATTAAAAAGCAAATGATGAAAGATGATATAGAAATAATTCATACATTTGGTATCAGAAGTTATCAATCATATATTGCAGCCTTAGTTTCAAAAAAGAAAAATATTCCATTAGTTATTTCTGATCAAAGTGGATTAACAACACATCCAGATTTAAAAAATAGAGGAATTTTATTTAAAATTCTTTATTTTATACAAAAACCATTTCTTAATTTTATTATCAAACAATCATCAAAAATAATTGTTGCAAATGAATATGAATCAAAAATATTTGAAAGATTTTCCTCAAAAACAAAAATTGTAGTTGTAAAAAATGGTGTTGATCTTAAAAAATTAGAATCAACTGTAGACTTTAGAAAAAAATATAATATTGAAGAAAAATTTATTCTTTTTCTAGGTAGATTTAACAAAGTAAAAGGAATTGATGTTTTAATTGATGCAATAAAAATTTTAGAAAAAAATAAAAAATTGGAAAAAATTAAATTTTTAATTTTAGGGGTAGATTTTGGTTTTGAAAAAGAAATGGATAATTTAATTAAGAAATATAAATTAGAAAAAATTATTCAAGTAATTAAAAATCCACCTAGGGAAGATGTAATTAGTGCATACAAAAATTGTGAATTTCTTGTACTACCATCAAGATGGGAATTGTCCCCTCTAACACCATTGGAGGGTTTTGCATTCAAAAAGACGGTAATCAGTAGCAAAATTCATGGAATACCACATACAATATCAGATAAAGAAAATTGCCTATTAGTAAATCCAGAAGACCCTCAACTTCTATCTGAAGCAATAATTGAACTGCTGAATAATGATGAAAAATTGAATAGTTTGGGAGAAGCAGGATATAATTTTGTTAAAAAAGTTGGAAATTCTGAAAATATGGCTAAAAATACTTTAGAAGTTTACAGAGATATTTTAAATACGCAGATTTAATATCTGATTAAATTTCAAATATTTAATATGAAAACCAAAAAAGATGTTTTTAATAAAAAAAATAAAGTACCGTTTTTTCAACCTCTAATTACTAATGAAGATAAAAAAGAAGTGATGAAAGCATTAAATTCATCATTACTAACAGATGGACCAAAATTAATTGAGTTTGAAAAAGAATTTGCAAAGAGTACTAATTCAAAATATGCAATTGGAGTTACAAATGCAACTTCAGCCCTACAACTTTCATTAATTTGTTCAGGAATTAAAAAAGGTGACGAAGTAATAATTCCTAATTTAACATTTGTAGCTACAGCAAGTTCAGTAATTCTTGCTGGAGCAACACCAGTTTTAGCAGATGTTGATGATGATACATTAAATATATCAATTGATTCAATTCAAAAAAATATTACAAAAAAAACTAAAGCAATTATTCCAGTACATTTAGCTGGAATGCCATGTAATATGAAAAAAATTATTGAAATAGGTAAAAAAAATAATTTAAAAATAATTGAAGATTGTGCACATGCTATTGGTGCTAAAATCGGGGGGAAACATGTTGGAACGTTTGGTAATGCTGGTTGTTTCAGCTTTTATCCAACAAAAAATATTACAACAATTGAAGGAGGAATGATCATTACAAATTGTAAACAATTAGCTGATAAAATAAGATTAAAAAGAAATCATGGAATTACCAGAACTTTAGAAAATAGATATACAAAAGGCAGACCATGGGAATACGATGTTGAAGAACCAGGTTATAATTTTAGATTAGATGAAATTCGTTCAGCATTAGGAAAAAATCAAATTAAAAAAATCAAAGAATTTAATAGAAAAAGAGAAAAATCTTTTGATTACTATAACAGTAAATTAAGTAAAATTCCAGGCATCATTGTTCCTAAAAAGAGTAAAAATTATACAAGTTCTTATCATTTGTACATTATTAGGATTTTAGATTCATTTGGTATGAATAGAGATGAATTATTTGAAAAATTATTAGCCAAAGGCATACAAACATCTGTACACTACAAACCACTAAATAAATTTCAGGTTTGTAAAAATAAAGCAAAAAAGTTTGATTCATTAAACAAATCAGAAAAAATTTATGAAGAAATTATTTCACTACCATTTTTTACAAATATTTCAAAAAATCAATTAGATATAGTCATTAAATCTATTAAAAAAATACAAGAGTCAACAAATTGAGAAAAATATGAGTGTAAATATTCAAAAACGATCAAGAATTTTTTCAAAAAAAAATTTTTTGTTTCTCACAATTATTTTTGTCATAGGAATTATCATTAGATTTTACTATCTTCCATTTGATGTACCAGTTATCTTAGATGGTCAATTTTATTTTTGGTATGCAAATGATATGAGCATATTAGGCAAAATTCCAACAGAGTATAATGCTCATAATAATTTCTGGTCTTCAATTTTATCTATATTTTTTTCAATTAATCAAACAAATGAAATTTTAGATTATATGAATTTACAAAGAATCATATCAGTTATAATTTCTACTTTAACAATTTTACCAGTATTTTATTTATGTAAAAAATTTGTGTCAAATAATTTAGCAATCTTAGGTTCTGCATTTTTCGTAATGGATCCAAGAATAATTATTAATTCTTTATTAGGCATAACTGAACCAATTTATTTTTTATTTGGTATTACAATCATCGCGTTTTCATTAAATAAAAATAAAAAATTTTATTATATTTCATTTGGATTAGCTGCAATTTTATCATTAATAAGATACGAAGGGATTCTGATATTAATTCCATTAACTGTGACATATTTTTGGAAATTTAAAGTAAATAAAGAATCCATCATCAAATATGGATTATGCCTTTTAATTTTTCTCTTAGTAATATTCCCACTAGTTGATGTACGAATTCAATCTACTGGAGAAGATGGAATATTAAGTCATATTTTTTCAGGAGGTAAATTTGTTTCAAATACATTTTCAGGAGATAATGAAAAACAAGATAGAGTGAAATTTATTGAAAATGGAATAATTAACTCTGTTAAATTTTTGGGATGGATAACAATTCCAATTTGGATTTTATTCCTACCATACGGATTATTAATATATTTTAAAAAATTAAATCAACAAAAAATCATCGTGGTATTATTTTCAATTGTTATGATATTACCTGCAATTTATGCATATTCTAGGGATATTTCTGAAACAAGATATCTGTATATTTTATTTCCATTATTTTCAATTATATCATTGTATACAATTGAAAAATTAACTAGACAAAAATATCGCAAATATATTTCCAGTTTAATTTTAGTTGGAATAATAATTACTTCAATAGGATGGTTAGAATACAAAGGAATTGATAAAGACCATGAGAGAGAGGCTTTTACTTTATCATTAAAAGTTAAAGAAATTACAAAAGGGGTGAACGAATATTATCCTGAATCAACATATCTAGAATTTATTGATCGAAACAAAGAATTTCCAAAGATGAAAAATGAAATTTTTGAAAAACATTTGATTTTTTCAACATCAAAATATCAAAATGTTGAAGAATTAATTTTAAATGAAAGAAACAATGGTTTAACGCACATAGTTGTAGATAACAATCACAATCAAAGACCAGAATACATAAATGAAATTTTTGAAAATGAGAATAAATTTGAATTTTTGAAGAAAATTTATGATTCAAATGAAGATGGATTCAGTTATCATATGAAAATTTTTGAAATAAATGATGAAAAATTCCATGAGTATATAAAAAAAATAAAATAAATTAATAGTCAAATTGATATATAATCAAAAAATGAAATTAACATGAAAACAGGAAAAGTTTCAAAAATTTTTAGATATTGGTTTTATTTTAGAATTGGCTGGAGTCAATATTTTGCGTTCATATTTGCTGCAGTTAATACATTAACTGTTACATATTTTTTAGCTATTGAAAATTATCCTATTTTACAATCTATTTTTCCAACATTTATCCATTACATAGTAATTGTTGTTTTAGTAGGATTTCCAATTTTGTTAGGTATTGGTTATGCACATTTTAAGCGAACTGAAGGATTTAAAGCAGAAGCAGATGTTTCTATGGAATCTAATCCACATATGAAAAGAATTTTAGATAATTCTGAAAAGATGTTAGAATTACATTTTCAATTGACAGGATTACTATTGAAAATTGGAAAAAGTGAAAAAATCACAAATGAAGAATTAGAAAAAATTGATCAAATTCAAAATCAATTAAAAGAATATATGAAAAAGAGAACAATGTAGTTTTTAATATATTTAAAACCAAAATAGAAATAATAGAGAAATTAACTTAAATTATAAAATTGAATAGTAAAGAAAATTCCAATTTAGAAGTTGGAATTATAGGAGCTGGTGCAATTACAACAACCTTACATTTACCTCTACTTTCAGCGATGAGTGGCATTTCACCAAAATATGTTGTAGATGTAAACAGACCAATTGATTTAGCTAAAAATTACAAAATTGAGTCCTATGATACAAAAGATTTAGGAAACTTGCCAGATTGTGATATAATTTTAATTGCTACACCAGTTGGAGTAAGAGAGGAATACATTAAAGAATTTTCTAAACGACAAATACCAATTTTTACAGAAAAACCATTTGCAATAAATTTAAAGGATCATCAAAAATTTTTGAAATATTCAAATGATATAGGTTGTAATTATATGAAAATATGGTATAATTCATCAAAAATGTTTGAAAGTATTCTTTCATCAAAAATGTTTGGAGAAATAGAAAAAATATTGATTAAGGAAGGCGGAATTATAGGTAAAACAAATAGAGGAAGTGACACTTATCAATCAGATAAAAAATTAAGTGGTGGAGGAGTGATTTTAGAAGCCTCATGCCATACTCTAAGTGTCTTGACACATATTTTTAAAAATATTTCTGTTGAAAATTCAAAGATAATTTGGGAAAAAGAGTTAGATGTAGAAGCAAAAATTAATTTTAAAACAGAATATGAATCATCAATCATACCAGTTAATTATGAAATTACATTGATCAAGCCAATTGAAAATGGAACCACAATATTTTTTAAAAATTGTCACATTACTTTTGATCATCTAAATCCAAAATCAGATTTTATAATTCATAATTATAAAAATCAAAATACATTTCTTTTAAAAAATGAAATGAAATTTGCAAATTCACCTCAACAGGCATATTATTTAGTTTGGAAAAACTTTATTGAAAAAGTAAGAAATGGAGAGGAATTAAATGGAGAGGAATTAACATCAATTAAAACTACTGAATTAATTTCAAAAATCTATGATGGGAATGTGACCGAATGAAAATTGCAGTAATTGGAGCTAATGGAAATGTAGGAACAGAATTATGTTATATGTTAAAAGATAATTGTGAAGTAATACCAATTGTAAGAAATAAAATTGGTGCGGTATTTTTAGAGCATCATGGAATAAAATGTAGAATTGGAGATATTTTAAATTCTGAAACAGCAAAATTAGTTTTAAAAGATGTAGACGTAGTAGTGAATGCTACATGGGTATCAGATAGATTTACAGGTTCACAAACCCAAGGAAGCAAATTAATCAATAAAACAATAATTGAAAATTCATTTAAATATACACCCAAAAATTCTGTAATCATTTATCTCAGTACCATCAGAGCATTTGCAAATCAAGTGGATCCATCAACATCAAAATTCTGGCCTCCAAGATATGATGTAGAAAAACAATTTTTAGAGAAAATAATGAAAAAAAATTCTTCAAAATATAAGAAAAAAGGAATTTCATTTAGATGTGGTCATGTATTTGGAGAAGGTCAACCAAATACTAGAGAAATTAGAAAAACATTATTACAAAATAAAAATCTAAAAATAGATGTCAATAGTAATTCAGCATCTAATATTTTACATATTGTAACATTAAAAAATGCAATTTTTAAATGTCTAGAAAAAGGTATTAAATCTGATACATATTCATTAGTAAACAATCCACAATGGACTTGGAAAGAAATTTATGATTATTATAATGTAAATTGTGTTTTAAAATTTGAAAGAAGTATAGTTAAAAAAAATTCAATTAATCAGAAATTTTTTAAATTTTTAAAAACTAAGAAAAAATTTTTAATTCCTATTTTATACAATATGCCAAAAAAATTTGAATTGAGGATTCTTATGGAATTGAGTACACGGAAATTCAAATCAGAAATAAATAAACTTGAATCAGAAGAAAAAATTACAAATGGAAATTTTGGATACATTCCAATTCCAGGAAAGCAGTTACCAAATTTATCAAAAACTATAGATTTACTTAAAAATTACAATAACTCTATATTTAAAATTGGAAAAAATGAATCACAAAACTAATTTAAAATTACTTATTGGTGGTGCAGAACATAAATTTCAACATTTGCAAGAATTTGCAAATACATTTAAAAAATTTGGTGGTGAATGTGAATTAGTTTTAGATGTAGATTATGTAAATGGCTTTCCAAGTAAAAATTTTAAAAATTGGATTAATCCAAATAAAAAATTCAATGAATTAATTTCAAAATTTAATCCGGATTTAGTATTTATTGACAGACAATCACAATTTGGTGCTTCGTCAATTAAAGCAAATATTCCATTATTTGTTCATTTAAGAGGAGACTATTGGTCAGAATTACAATGGTCAAAACAAACAATCAATCAATCTTTAAAATCTAAAAGTGTAGTTTACTTTAGAGATAAAATTGCAAAACAATGTTTTGAAAATGCTCAAGTTATTCTTCCATTATCGAATTACTTGGGTGATATTGTTAGAGAACATTATCCAAAAAAACATATTGAAACATTTCATCAAGGAATAAATCCAGATCTTTGGTTTGAAGATGAAAAAATGGAGTTAAAACACCCATGTGTTGGTATCATACAAGATGCTAACATATGGGGGAAAACAATAGAAATGTTAGTTTTAAAAAAAGTTTTACAAAAACTTCCTAATGTCACTTTTTATTGGATAGGTGATGGTCCATACAGGGAGAAAATTACATCAGAATTAGGAAAATATGAAAATTTCAAATGGTTAGGTAGATTAGATCATCCAAAAGGAGTGAGGAAATTTCTATCAACCATAGACATTTATGGATTAGTGACTGGATTTGATACCTTGGGAATGACAACTCAAGAAGCACAATTGATGAAAAAACCAGTGATTGTTTCTAAAACAGGAGGGACAACAGAAGCAATTAAAGAAAATGAAACAGGTTACACAGTGAAATTAGGTGATCATAATGGATGGATTACAATCATACAGGAATTACTTGACGATGAAAAAAAATCTAAGGAAATGGGAGAAAAAGGTAGAAAATTTGTTATTGAAAAATTTAGCTGGAATAAAAAAACATCAGATTTTTTAGAAATTTGTAAAAAATATTTGTAAAATAGAAAAAGAATATTATTGAAATTAAATTAATATAAATATAAATTTGTGGCCATTTTATTTTCTATTAATTTTTCATAATCAGGTTCAATTAAACCTGAATTAGAAACTTCCTTAATGGTATATTTATTCAAATAGTTTAAAAAATCATTATAATTTGTACCGGATTCTTCAAGATTCATTACATTAAATTCAATTAAAATTTTATCAGGTAATATTTTCATTCCTTTAAGTACATTAAATTCTGCACCCTCAACATCAATTTTAGCAAAATCAATTTTGTCTAAATCAATCATAGTTACTTCAATATCAATTGATTTTGTTCCAAACCTACTGTTAAGTAATTTATGTTGTCCTGGAGAAAATTCTGACAATACAAGCTTTGAATTACCATTAAAATTAGATACAGCTTTATTGTATAAAGTCACATTTGAAGAAAAATTATTAACGGACACATTTTTTTGTAATAAATTAAAGTTTTTAGATTCAGGTTCAAAAGAATGAACAACTGCATTATTTTTTGCCATCAATAGTGTATAATATCCTATATTAGCACCAACATCAACAACAATATCATTTTTTTTGATATTTTCTTTAACAATTTTGGTTTCAACAGGCTCATAATCAAAAAGAGACAATTGCATTACATCATTTTCATCTAAGAACATTTTGCAGTCATTTACATAAATTTCACTAGTTTTACAACTATTAACAAGATATTTTTTTGCAAATTTACCTAGAAAATTTTTACCCAATCCCTTATTTCCAATTAAATTTATTGTGGATTTAAAAAATTCATTTTTAATACTTTTCACAACAATGATAAAATTTTATACTATTTTATTTTATTGACCAACATATTCTTTAAAAAGTTCAACTAAAGAATTTGCGGCAATATCATTAGTTAAATTATTTATGGTATATTCCCTCCCATTTTGAGCAATTTCTTCCCATTTGGAATTTTCAGGATCGGACAAAAAATCAGCAAATCTTTGTTGGTAATTATTTTCATTAATAAAAATTGCATTTTCACCATCTTTAAATCCCAAAATTTCTGCTTGATTTTTTTCTGTCATTTCCATAAATGTGAGACATCCTGCAGCAGTACTTTCCCAATATTTTATTACAGGATATAGAGAATGTGCAGCTATTGATCCACAATATTTCATTAACAATAAAGGATATTTGTCATTGATATATTCATGTTGTAGCGTAGTTGTATAATCAACTGATGGTAATTCAAGTGCCATAGTTCTTAATTTATAATGTTTCCACATACTAAATTCACTATTTTTTCTAAGTTTATCTTTCAATCTATATGACAATTTTGTTCTAGCTGCTGCTCCAGAACATAAAATTTTTTCTTTAATTCTATTTGAAAAAGGAGTTAAATTATCATAAAGTTTTGGTTCTACACCATAAAAAATTTCTTTATATTTGAAATTTTTTGGGTAGTATTTGTGAAAAAATCTATCAGGTAAATATCCAAAATAGTGATCAATTTTATATTTTTCATGATACTCAATTTTTCCTTTACTCTTTGCATCATGAGCATCATTTATTCTACAAATAACAGGAATGTTAAGGTCCTTAATTCCCAATAATGTTTTAGGACTTCCCCAAGGATGATTTTCCCATAATAAAATAATATCAAATTTTCCATCTAATTTTTTTGTATCAAATTCATCCTCAGCGGGAAAATAGGACATTTCAAGTTCTGGATGTCGGTTCAAAGCATTCATAAAAAAATGATAATAGGTTGTTGCCCAAGCAGTTTTAGACATGTAAGGATTTAAAGGATTGTAAATAAATGCAGTTTTTATTTTTCTCATTATTTTACCCACAACACATTCAAATTAATCTAATTTTTCTTCACTATTCATTTCTTTAGTAATAAATAACCTATACCATATTTCAAACGCAAGCAATCCAAGAAATTTATTAATATATTTTATATCTAAATCATCTTTATCAATATATTTTTGAATCCACTCATTATTTATCCAACCATCTTTAACAATTCTAGAATCATCAAAAAATTCTTTACATTTTGAATGTGCTGTAGATTTCCATAAATTAATTGTGTTAACATTGAAACCAAGTTTTTCTTTTGAAATTAATGAATCAGCTTCATTTTTTACAAGTAATTTTCTTAATGGGAGTTTACCAGTATTTTGACTTAAATTATACTTATGTTCATTTGAAATACTTAATCCATATGAAATTAAATCATTATTTAATAAAGGCGTGAGTAATTTAATATCAAAACTTTTAGCAATACTAGTGTTTACAGGATTAAAATTATACAAAAGTTTTCCATTATAATCTGCAAGAAATACTTGATCTAATCTAGATAAAGAGTTTTCAAAATAAGGTAAAAGTGAATTGTAAATTGCATTCCAAGAAAAATTAGATTTATTTCCAAATAATAACTCTTGATCAGGTACACGATCTCTTTCATGACAGGAAAGATATGCTTTCACTTTTTCTAAAGGTGTTGAATTTGAATTTGTTAGAGTTAAAAATTTTTCATATCTAAAGGTATAACCACCAAATACTTCATCACCACCATCACCTGATGCGAGAATATTTGAAATTGATTGGGACTCCTTTGCTACATAATACCAATGTAAATCCCAAAATGGTCTTTTAATTTCATAAATTGCCTTAGGCATTTCAGATAGATAATTTTCAAGATAGACAATATTATGATTAGCCTCAAATTTTTCAGCTATTTTTAATGCATTAGTTGTCTCATCAACACTATTTGCAAATTTAATTGAAATTGCTTCAATTTCAATATCTGGATTCTGTTTTCTGATTAATGAAAGAATTAATGTAGAATCAACACCACCACTAAGTGCAATACATAATTTTTTAGGATTTAGTGACTCAAGATTCTTAGAAATATCTTTTAAAATTAAATTTTCAATTAATTCTATATTTGGTGCTGTATTATCAGATTTAAAATCGTTTGATGTTTTTTTAGGTAAATTTGGAATTATAGATGGATCATATCTAAGAGTTAAAATATCAACAATAGATGAAGGATTAATTTTTGGATTAGAAATCTCCACGTCCCAATCCTCTAAAAATTAAATTCTTATTTTTTATGGAAATAGGATCAATAATTCCTCTTGAATCAATTAAAATTTTTGATTTAGTTTTTAAAAAGGAATCAACATCTATTTGTTTAAATTCATCATGACCAGTTACAATCACCACTGCATCCATTTCATTCAATATATTTTCTAAATTATTTTCTACTTTTAAGCCAAAAATTTCAGTTGAATAAAAGAATGGATCATAGATGTGTACCTGGCTACCAAGATTTTGAAATTTTTTGATAATTTCTTTAGCTGGAGAAAGTTGGACATCTTTAACATTTGGCTTGTAGGAAATTCCCATTATCAAAATTTTGCTTTCACCTATAGTTTTTTTGCATTCATCAAATGCATCACAAGTAAGTTTAACCACATGATCTGGCATTGATTCATTAATCATTCTACCTGATTCAATAATACTTAATTTTACGCCTGTGCGACGAGCAGTATTAAGAAGTTGATAAGAATTGATGGGTAAACATGGACCTCCAACTCCAGCACCAGGATAGTGTACTTGAAAATTATATTTTGCCTTAGCAGCTTCTAAAACTTTCATTGTATCAATTCCTAATTTTTCAAACATTAATGCAAGTTCACTTACAAATGCAATATTGATATCTCTAAAAACATTAGTTGTTAATTTTACTGCATTTGCTGTTTTACAATTTTCCATTTCAATTAAATCAACAGAAAATACATTTTTGTAAATCATAGTAATTATTTTTGTTATATTTTGATTGATTCCACCTACTAATCTTGGAAGATTAGTGAAATCATGTAATATTTCACCTGGATTTGCATTTTCAGGACAAACACCAATGGAAAAATTATCTTCAACTTTTAATCTTCCCGATTTTGATATTAGTGAAATCATTTCATTTTCAATAAAACCAGGTTCAATAGTACTTTCAACTATCACTAAAGAATTTGGAATTATGATTTCTGAAAGTTGTGAACCAACAATAGTTAATGCAGAATAATCAGGAACATTATTTTCATCCATTGGTGTTGGTAATGATAATAAAATTAGATCAGAATCACCAACAGCTTTTTCAATATTTGTAGTAGCAGAAAAAAGTTTTCTGTCTAAAACATCATTAAATATATTTTCATATCCAGGTTCATCCTTTAAAGGAAATTTTTTTGAATTAATGTCTTGGACTAGTTTTTCATTTATATCAACTCCAATTGTTTGTAATCCAGATTTTGCAAAAGATAATGCAGTAGGTAAACCAATTCTACCTATTCCAATCACACATACTCGTAAAGATTTTGTATCTAATGATTTTTTAACTTCTTCATAATTGCTCATATTTATTTTTAAATCAGGCATGATATCACGTATAATATTTTGAACTTATTAGACCTTATTTTAATTTGTTATATTAGATTCAATACAAAATTTTAAAAGTATAATATTTAGAATCTAAATGAGTTTTTGTGACAAAAATTGTTATTACTGCAGCAGGTAAAGGTACTAGATTATTACCATTTACAAAAGAAATACCTAAAGAAATGATGCCCATATTTTCAAATTTTTTTACAAAGAAAAAAGTTGTTTCACCACTATTACAGTATGTATTTGAACAATTTTATTCTATGAATTTTAGAGATTATTGTTTTATTGTTGGCAGAGAGAAAAGATCTATTGAAGATCACTTTACTCCAGATGAAACATATTTTAATAATTTATCAGGAGGCAATAAAAAAATTATTAAAAAATTTTATGAAAAATTAGAAAAATCACATTTAATTTGGATAAATCAAAATAAACCATTAGGTTTTGGGGATGCAGTTAAACGAGCTGAAAAATATGTCGGAAATGAAGATTTTATTTTACATGCTGGAGATGTATCAATTTTGAGTCAAAAAAACCATCCTGTCTTACGTTTAATTGAAATAGCACAAAAAAATCCAGATGCTCAAGCAATATTACTTTGTAAAAAAATTATAGATTCTAAAAGATACGGAGTCCCAACAGTAGAAAAAATTTCAAATAAGTTATTTAATGTGATAGGAGTTGAAGAAAAACCAAATAAACCAAAATCAGAATATGGAATCTTGCCAATATATTATTTCAAATCAGATATTTTTTCAAGTCTTAAAAAAATTAAACCTGGAAAGGGTAAAGAATATCAATTAACTGATGCCATTCAAAAATTAATTCAAGATAAACAAAGGGTACTTGCAATTACATTAGATAAAAATGAGGAGGAAGTAGATGTTGGAACAGTTTCATCATATAGAGAAGCACAAGATATTACATTTAGAAAAGCATGACTTTTAACATAACAACTAAAATAATTAAAATATGAAAATAGCCGTAGTAGGGTTAGGATTTGTAGGATTATCACTAACTAGTGTATTAGCTGCTAAAGGATATGACATAATTGGAATAGATATAGATGAACAAAAATGTAATAAGATGATTAATGGAATTTCACCATTCTTTGAACCAGAATTAGAAAAAACTTTACAAAATGGATTAAAAAAGAAATTAAAAATTAGTACTGATTTTTCATTAATTACTAATTGTGATTTTATTTTTGTTACAGTAGGTACGCCACAAAATGCAAATGGTTCCATTGATCTCAGCACAATTAAAAAAGCTATTTCCAGTATAGGTCAAAAGATTTCTAAGAGTAAGAAAAAACCAATAATTTTTATTAAAAGTACAGTCATTCCAGGAACTATTAAGAAAGTTATTTTACCAATTTTAGAAAAAAAATCAAATAAAAAAGCTGGAAAAGAATTTGGATTGATATCAAATCCAGAATTTTTGCAAGAAAGCAGTGCAATTAAAGATACAGAATTTCCCCATGTAATAGTACTAGGAAGCAGCGATACCAAGTCTGTACAAAAAGCAAAAAAATTATTTTTGAAACTACATCCTAATGTCCCAATAATTAGTACAAATCATCAAACAGCTGAAATGATAAAATATGCAAATAATTCATTTCTTGCAACTAAAATTAGCTTTATTAATCAATTATCAAATATTTGTCAAAAAATTCCTGGAGCAAATATTGACGATGTTGGGAAAGCAATTGGATTGGACCCCAGAATTGGGAAATTATTTCTTAATGCTGGTCCGGGTTATGGTGGTTCATGTTTACCAAAAGATATGAAAGCCTTGATTAATTTTGCAAACATATCAGGAATTAATCCATCACTTCTAAATGCAGTAGAAGAAGTCAATACAAAACAATTAGAAGAAATAATTCAAATCACTAAACAGAAATTTGGAAATTTAACCGCAAAAAAAATTACAATTTTAGGAACTGCCTTTAAACCAAATACTGATGATATTAGAGATTCAGTTGCAGTTGAGTTAATAAAAAAATTATTAAAGAAAAAAGCTAAAATTACAATTCATGATCCAAAAGCAATAAAAAATACAAGAAAAATTTTCAAAGAAAAAATTAGCTATGCTAAAACAATTGAAGACGCATTAACACAAAGTCAATGTGCAATCATCATGACACAATGGAAACAATATGAAAAATTAAGTAATAATCAATTTAAATATATGACAAAAAGATTTGTGATTGATTGTAGAAGAATGTTAGTAAAAAAACAATTAGATATAGATTATTATGCAATTGGATTAGGTAAATAGAATTGAAATACATTGTGACTGGAGGAGCAGGATTTATTGGAAGTAATATAGTAAAAAAATTGGTTTCTAGAGGAGACAATGTAACAGTAATTGATAATCTAAACACGGGTAAAGAAGAAAATCTAGTATCAGTTAAAGATAAAATAGTTTTTCTGAATGATAGTATTTTAAATTTAGATTTACTTGAGAAAGAAACAAAAAATATTGATGGTGTGTTTCACCAAGCTGCATTAGCATCAGTTCAAGATTCATTCAATAAACCTGAAGAATATCAAAATGTTAATGTTAATGGAACAGAAAATATTCTAAAATTAGCAAAACAAAATAATTTCAAAGTTGTTTATGCAAGTTCTTCAAGTGTTTACGGAAATCCAGAAAAAATTCCAATTAAAGAATCAGATAATAAAAATCCAATTAATCCATATGCAGAAACAAAATTAGAAAAAGAAGAATTAGCAATAAAATACTCAAAAATGGGAGTTAAAGTAATTGGATTAAGATATTTTAACGTATTTGGAAAAGGTCAATCAAAAGAATATGCAGGAGTTTTAAAATTATTTTTAGAAAGAATCAGAGATAACTTACCGCCAAAAATTAATGGAGACGGTTCACAATTCAGAGATTTTGTATTTGTAGAAGATGTTGCTGATGCCAATATCATGTCAATGGATAGTAATATTGATCATGAATTTTTCAATGTAGGAACAAATACATCAATAACAATATTAGATTTAGCAAAAACAATCATAAAATTTTCAAATTTAAATATTAAGCCAATTTTTGGTCCATCACTTCAAGGAGATGTACAAAAAACAGTTGCAAATATCGATCTAATTGAAGAAAAAATCGGATGGAAACCAACAATATTTCTAGAAAAATGGATTAATGATATAATTTCGATGAAAAAATTTAACGAAATTTAATTATTAATACGACTAAATATTATACTTGAAAAAATATAACAAATTATGTTAAAAATATTGATCGGTGCATCAAGTTCAAAAATATTTCATCTAAAAGAATTTTCCAAAAAATTGGAAGAACATGATGTGAAGGTAAAAGTTGTTTTAGATGTAGATTATGCAGTTGGATTTCCAAATCGAAAAATTTCGAAATGGTTTTCATCAAATAAAAAATTCAAAGAACTTGTAAGTGAATTTAAACCAGATGTAATTTTTGTTGATAGAACTAAACATTTTGCATTAGAAGCATCCAAAACGGATATTCCTCTAATTGTTCATTTACGAGGAGATCATTGGTCAGAGTTAGTTATGGCAAGAGAAACATTGTACAAATCAACAAGTGGCAAAATTGCCATAAATAAGTGGGAAAAAATTGGAGAAAAATGTTTTAAGAATTCAGAATTAATTTTACCAATTTGCAATCATCTTTCAAAAATTACTAAAGAACAATATCCTGGAAAACCAGTTGAAACAATGTACCAAGCAATTAACCCTGAAAATTGGTTTCACAAGAGTGGAATGGAATTAAAACATCCATGTGTTGGTATTTTACAAAGTGCAACTATCTGGGAAAAAACAAAAGAGATGAAAATATTGCCAAAAGTTTTAGAAAAAATGTCTAATGTTCATTTCTATTGGGCGGGCGATGGTGTGTATAGAGATGAAGTTCTCCCATTATTAGAAAAATATGATAATTTTCATTGGCTAGGTTCTTTGGAATATCCAGATAAAGTGCGAGAATTTTTGACAGAGATAGATGTGTATGCATTGATTAGTGGAA
>Ga0315315_10000098_pt1 | contig 59722 bp, 67 predicted proteins | sample M140m3416metaG_FD_203699 | JGI IMG/M metagenome (GOLD analysis project Ga0315315, IMG submission 203699) | Ammonia-oxidizing marine archaeal communities from Monterey Bay, California, United States - M1 40m 3416 | ecosystem: Environmental > Aquatic > Marine > Intertidal zone | place: USA...
GGAGAAACAGACGGAACTGGCACGGTTGTGGACAACGATACGGACGACGACGGTGTGTGTGATGTCGACGAGGTTGCCGGTTGCCAGGTTGCTACTGCCTGCAACTACAACGACGCCGCCACGGATGACGACGGCTCTTGCACCTCTAAAGACGGCATCTGCGAGACATGCTCTGGAGAAACAGACGGAACTGGCACGGTTGTGGACAACGATACGGACGACGACGGTGTGTGTGATGTCGACGAGGTTGCCGGTTGCCAGGTTGCTACTGCCTGCAACTACAACGACGCCGCCACGGATGCTGGCTCTTGCACCTATGCGGCCACCGGATACGACTGCTTTGACGTCTGCATTAATGATACGGATAACGACGGGACGTGCGATGAAAACGAGGTTGTCGGTTGCGAGGATGCTCTTGCCTGCAACTACAACGACGCCGCCACGGATGCTGGGGACTGCACCTTTGCGACCACCGGATACGACTGCTCTGGCGCCTGCATTAATGATACGGATAACGACGGTGTGTGCGATGAAAACGAGGTTTTCGGTTGCACGGATGATACTGCCTGCAACTACGATGCCACTGTCAACATGGACCACGATATTGCACTTTGTGATTTTCCAATCGGCAACTGTGCTGGATGCAAAGGCAACACTACAGACGGAACTGGCGAGTCGGACGACGATGCTGCGATTAGCTTTTTTAGTGTTCCCAATTGCTGCATTGACAATCAACCAGGCGTCCGTAACCCAAGTTTGGTGTGCGTCGCCATTGCTGCACCGGTTTCGGCCGACACTCTCTTATTAGTAGATGAATACACCCTGGAAAATTATTTTACAGACCACGATAATGCCATAGTTCCAAAATGGCACGGAACATTTTCAATCGGCAATAATTTCAAACCTGCCTATATAATCACCGATGAGACCAACGAATTGTTCGGGACATCCCACACTGTTACAACAGACCCTCAGACCGCAGCCTACTTAACCATAACCGCCGAATATCAGCTTTCAGATGGAGGGCCGGTGCCCGCTAAATGTGCCACACTCACAGGCGATGCTTTGAATGCCGTCTGTACTGGTGGAACTTACACGGGTGATTTGATTACTGCTGCTGCTACCACCGACTGCGCCAGTGCCGTGTGTGATGCCAGCGATGCAGCCACGTGTTGCGTACTAACATAGTTGTCAGTGAAAGCTCGGCGCGTTAACAAATAAAATATAAATTTTAACTTAAATTATTTATGAATATAGGGTGTGCTTCTGTATTAAAAACATATTTTTCTAATGACAATGTGTCGTCCGGTTGAAATATTAACCACAAATATTTGAGCGTTTCCGCTAAAAACCAACTTTCCTGTTTGTCTGTTTGTTGAGGATGTTCGCTTGTGACATGTCGTACGTCTGTAAACCCGCCAGAATCTACTTGACAATGTTTTTGTATCGCCTTCCATATACGAGTAGCATAATTTCTCCATTTTTGATCATGTGTTTCTCGCCAAGCATAAAAAATGGATTCTACTGTTTCTGGTCGTAGCAAATAAAAGTCGTTTTGACATAGTATACTTCCATCGTGTTTAATTGTGACTTGATCACATGCAATACCGGATGGATTTGTCGTGTACATTCTTGCACATGTTTCTGTCATTGCGAGACCTTGTTCAATGTATTGTTTCCCCATGATTAGCATTCCTCCTAAAAAGCATGCGAGATGTTCAACTGTGTCGGATCCGTCTGCTCTTGCAAATGTCGTTGAACCATATGTGACAAACATGTGTTTGACAATCATTTCTTCAAATGTAGAGTACAGATGCGCGGCCAAAGAATCGCCTGTGAGTGCTTGTAATTTAATAAAATATTCGTATGTGGAATCTATGCCGCCGCCGATGGTAGCTGGCCCTGACATTTTTTCGGTGCGAATATCAATGTGCATTTGCAAGAGTTGTTGATCGTGTTCTTTCCAATATTGGTTGATCTCCATTATTTTATCTGCCCACCGTTGATCTCCGGTAAACTTTGATAGTGCGACAAATTCTATGGAGAGTGTACCCACTTCCGCGTTGACAGCTTTTCCATGTGCCCATGATTGTGTTCCACACCAATTGGGCTTATGTGTATCTATAACACCGCATGGAATGCGTTGTGTAAAAGCACCAAGTAAAATTTCTCCAACCATTTTGGCCTTTGTTAGGAAAATGTCCTCTTTGGTTAGCGAGTATGCACCCAGCAGTCCTCCAAGTACGCGTATATTGTTTTCAAATACATTGATACGCCCTTCAAATTTAAAATCAGATTCTACAAACTGTTTAGCCTTGATAAATTCTGAGTTTAATTGCATTAAATAGAGAGTATCTAACGAATCTATGATGGTGAGGCCTTTTCCGCCAAATGTATTTGTTCCTTTCTTTTTGAGTGGCATATATTCGTCCGATTTCCAAGCGTCGCGCATATACGCTTGAAATGCGCGCTGCATGCCGTTTCTGATCTCGTTTGATATATTGCGTGTGTCTTGATCTGCGATGTCTTGTTCTGCGATGTCGTGTGTGTCTTGTATGTCTTGTTCTGCGATGTCGTGTGTGTGTGCGTGTTGTATTTGATCTTCGATGTCGTGTGCGTGCGTGTGTGCGTGTTGTATTTGATCTTCGATGTCGTGTGCGTGCGTGTGTGCGTGTTGTATTTGATCTTCGATGTCGTGTGCGTGCATGTGTGCGTGTTGTATTTGATCTTCGATGTGTTGTATTGCTTTGTGTTGTTGTTGTGTGTTGGTTATAATGCGTTGCATTTTATCGTTTTGTTGTTGTGAGTTTGTCATTGAGTTTCTTTTGATGTCGTATATATTGTTTTGTTGCGATTGTTGTAGTCTGTGTTCCATATTGCGTATGATATGTTCTACTTTATCGAGTATGGTTTGTTCTGTATTTCTCTGCGAGTATATGGGCATCAGTACAGAAGTAATGGCCAATAGTATTAATATTGCGATTAGAAATTTTTCTCTGTATCGCCATGCCAAAGTGTGGTTGCCTTTTACCATCTTGTTTTGCACGGTGTCGTTATATATATATAATGTGACGCGCCTGTTTGGATTTGTTGTATACTGTGTATAAACGTGCCGTGTAAAAAACAATGTCTGTGCTTAGTCCTGCCGTAATACAAGTGTTTAGTGCGCCTGTCGAAATTTGTCCTAATTCTATTTCAATTATAGGTTCGTGGGAGCATGTCGTGTCTTTGTCTTTACACCGTTTAAGATTGGATTCGTCTTACGCATGTCATTTGCGTTTAGACAATTGGAAAGAGTGTTTGGACCAGAAGACGGTTGTGTTTTGTATGGATTGGACAATTCGTAATGAAAAACCGGTTGTTCATATTAAGGTTATTGGTAAGGGTGTACAACAATATTTGGAAATAATAGAGAATTTATCAGAAAGAATACATGTGCAATTGAACGATGTGTATGTACAGGCGGCGATTCGCGCTATCTATTCGTATTATATTAACAGGCGCACCCTGGGGAACTGACCGGTGGCGCTACTGGTAGTGCGGGTAGGGAGGGTGTTAACCATTCGGACTGATGAACTAAAATAGCATCGTGTATATTTTTAAACAGTGTATCAATACCTTCTCCCGTTTTTGCCGACGTAAAAACATGATCAAAAGTGTGTTCCCGCACCCATTCTGCGACATCATCTTTACAGAATGGATGTAAATCTGCTTTATTTGAAACGACAATGACAACTGGTGTGTGTCGTGCGTGTTTTGCTTTTTCTATTTCATCAACCCATTTGTGTAAATCATGTTGAACTGTGGAGTCCATGATGTCATGTACCAATACGAATACATGGCCCCGTGTAAAGTATGAGCTTGTAATGGCCATGAACCGTTCTTGTCCGCACGTGTCCCAGATGGCCATGTCTATGTCATTGATTTTGCAGGATACAAAGTCAATGGCAATGGTTGTTACGTGTTTGTCTATGTGTTCATTGTTGAAATGTTTTTTAATGATGGATGTCTTTCCACCACCGACTGACCCAACAAAGACAACGTTAAATTTCATGTGTGTTTCATTTGCCGTGTAATATATAGTCGGTTCTGGTGTAATCCTATAATTCCATGTGAAACAAGTTGTCAAACCCGTTTGAAGCGGCGTGTGTAAAGTCTGCGGCGCGCTGCAACCACGATGACCCAGTTGACCGCTGTACTACTGTTTGTATGTGTAGTGCGGCTTGAGTATCCCATTCTCCTGGTACAAACCTGTCTAAAACGTGGTCTCTTATTCGTTTCCAGTGTCTGTTTTGTCCAGAATGTATGAACCATTCTGTGACAAGTAGGTGATACCAAAAGGGTGCATGTGATCGCATGGCTTCGTATCCTTCTTGTGTTCTGAGTACAAACGATTGAAATGTTTTGGAAGACTTCCCTCCCATGGCTTCGACCATGTCTTCTGTGATCCGCATGGGTGTGGTGATGTGTTTGGGATCTTCACCCAAAATATAACCAAAATCTACGTGTACCAGTAATCCGTCTTTTGTAACGAGTATATTTTCTAAATGTCTGTCTCCAAGTCCTACTGTAAAAGCTAATAGACATGCTCCTGCGCACGAAGCAACAATTCGTTCGCGCAAATCACCGACGGTTGTTTTTTCATTGTTGGACATGACAAAGTTGAGCAGTGTATCTGTTTTACGAATGTCGTACAATGTTTTTGCGTTTGGAATCATTTGAACACATCCTACTTTCTTGGAGATTGGAAAAACATTGTATGTATGCACATATACATTTTTTGCGGTATGGTTGATCCAATATCCAATGGTCATGGCCAATCGATCAGTGCGTACGTCTTCGTTTTTGACGAGTATATCAATCAGCGTATTGTCGACAAGTCTGCATGTGATTCCGATGGGTTTTGAGGATGATTTGAATAGTCGTGTGTTTTTCATTTCGACGATAATAATTCTTGGATCCCAAGGAAGGCGTACTGATTTGTGTTTTTGAAAAAATTCTTCGATGTGTTTAAGTTTGGGTCCTGCTTCTGCGATAAAGTCGATCAATTTGACAAACCATATCGACTTGTGTAGTGCCCTTCGCACATCCATGCTCATCTTCGAGGTCAGTGTTTGTTGAACTTTGGTGAGAAGTCCCTCGTTTTTTTCTGTTTTCTGCAGGTCACACTCGAACCAGAGTGCATAAACAAGTTCAAAATGTTTGGAGCAGATTGGAATAAGACCTTTGGAAAATAATTTTTTGTACCTGCAGGCGAGGTGAACCCACCAACACATCATTTTTCCGAACACAGAAGGGTTTATTAGTTCCCAAGTTGCGATAACCCAATCACGAATATTCTCATTTTCCATGGCACCGGTGGTCCCCAAACGTATGATATCGTCCATGGACATGGCCGGATGGCAAGTGCGACTGCACAGCAGCTGTTTGCACCGATAATAGGAAGTTGGTTTGACCAGTGGCATCATTTTCGACAGGGAATCTTCTTGACACAAGGAGACCAGTGTGTGAATTTGCCAGGGGATGTGTCCGGCAAATTCTTTGTAATGTGCCCATAAAAAGTCACATTCGATTTCAGAATAGGGTTGGCACGGCAGTTTGTATTGCAAACCTCTGTAAAAGCTAAACAATGTGTTTACGGCACGGTTCCATTGTTTATCGATCAATCTCACTATAAAGAGTTCTGAAAATAAGACTGGCATCACTGACAACGCTTTGACCAACCATTCGACATCGACGACCAAGCGCATGTGTGATACACAGCGCCCACACATGCGGTGTTCTGTTTCGACTGCTGCCGGTGAGGGTACGTATGCGATCCAAAATGTTGGTATCGTCATTCTGTACGAAGTACAGGCATTGCAAAATATACGTCCACATCCCCGACAATGATGTTTTCTGCGCAGTGTTGTAAATTTAACATTACAAGCAAAACAACGTCGCACACGAGAATCTGGAATCCATGTGGACGGTGTGCGTGGTTCAATGGTGCATTCATAATGTCGATCCGTATGATTACGATCCACGCGCATCGACATTGTTAAATTCCCTGACATTTGTATAATAATTTTTATTGTAAATACCTCACAAAAGTTGAACATATGTTTTTTATTATATATATATATGTTTATTTACACACAATGTCTGAAGACTTTCAGATGTATATTATTATTGGCCTTGCTTTTTTTATTTTGGCCTTTATGTGGTCGGTGGTTGGTCCACAAAAGACAGTCTCACCCCGCCAAAAAACAGTCTCGCCCCGCCAAAAAACACCGTTTGAAAAACGTTTCAACCCCAAGGATGCAGAAGCGAGAATTCGGCGGCGTATGGGCTCGGGTATAAAACATTTGTGAGGGTCTACAAGTCCGTTGCTTCTTGACATTTTTTTTTAAACGTGGGCCATGACATTTCAATATATTCTGTCGGTTCCAATCCTACGCGTGAACACAAGCTGGATATGTACCTTTTCATTTTTTCTTCGGAGGGCGGCGGTTGACTTTTTTTGAAAGTGGCGATACTCTGCTGCAAAACATAATTGTTCATGGCAGCGTTCCTACAGCGCAGTCTGTGCGTTTTCCAATGTTCATCAAACCATTCTTCAAACGGTTGATTTTCCTGGGGGGTAGTGAGAGATTCTACAAAACAGTTGACGGAAGACCAGTCCATTAGTATATTACTTTAGAGTATTTTGATTATCAATAAATATAAGAGTATCTTAATTTGTATTTAAAAATCCCAAAAGATCAAGATTTTAAGAAATATTTACTAAATCTATTTTGTGTATCGGTATTTTGTTTTTGTGTATTTTGTTTTTGTGTATTTTGTGTATTTTGTTTCATTAAAACATCGTATTGTGCGGAAGCTTCTTCCTTGAAAAGTTTATGTTTGCGCAAACGGTTTAATCTTGTTTTTTTTTTGTGACACTGCGTACACAACGCTTGTAAGTTTGTAGCAATGTCTTGTCCACCATCTTCGATAGCATTTATATGATCTACTTCGAACGTCGGTGGTATGGGAAACAACTTGCAAATGTTACATGCGTATTGTTGTCGATAGGCTATTTCTATTCGGAGAGATCTTGATAAAATGCGTTTTGGGATTTTTTTAGTATATTTGTGTAGCGCGCTTCTAAAATTTGCAACGTCTGGCAGTAGGTTATAAGAATGATCCATATACCAAGACAAAAAAAGACACGCTGATTTGCATGAGATGTAATGACCTTTAATCTCTAATGCCTTTTTTGACCAGAGATACTGGTCTATATTTTGTTCAAATTTCTGGACATTCAGACCGAGCGTTTCTTGAATGTCTGACATGCGGATATAATAGTGACTGTCCCATTGAATAAGTTCCATTGATCTTTTGTTCGGTATGCATTAGATAGGATCCGATTTATAGGTATATAAATGCCATTTTTTTTTAATATTCTGAATGCTTCATTCGTCTGCGATTGTACAGGATCGCCAACCGGCCGACGATCCTACGATGTTAAAGAGGTCTAGGCCGGCACCTCGTATTAATGGAAAAATGCCCACGGGTACCAAACAAAAGGTCGAAATTGTAACTGTGGCACCGGTGGTCCCGATTTCAACTGTATCAGCGGCTCGTGTACAGCAAAAAAATATTATAATCGAGCGTCGATTTAGAATTGCATTGAAAAAAAACGATTCTACAATGTTGATGCGATGTTTAGAGTCTGGATACGTACCGACTATACACCAGTGGATTAGTATTATTGGCAAGATGCACGTGTCAACGGCTATAAATTGCATTCGAGCAGCGTCCTCGAATACGTTGGAAGCTCCGTGCATTGTGGCTGCGATTCGTCGTCAACATCGAAAATTATTTAAAGAGGTCATGACGCGCGTGGATGTTGTCCCACGGGCGCAAATGGAAAGTTTAATGGCGGTGCCGGCTTATTTTTTGGAAGTGTGTTTAAACAAAGGGTTGGACCCCAACATCCCTCTAAAAAATAAAAGATTGCCTTTGGAACACGCCTGTGCCCATTCGCGCATAGCACATATTGAAATTTTACTGAAAGATACGCGCACGGCCGTATCACAAAATGTTTGTCGATTTATGATTCGACAAACAAAGCAACAGAAATTTGCGCCAAGAGCCATTGAACTGTGCGATGAAATTGTTCCTAATATGATTTTAGAGGCAATTGTTGCCAATGTTACCTCTGCACTGTCTTCAATCATGGAAAAATTAGAAACCGAGTTTGAAGAAAAACCAGGGTGGGACGATGTCACGCATATGCTCCGATGTCCTATTTCACAGGATTACTCGACCGACTTGGTGAAAACACCAGTGAATGATCACTATTACGACAGAGTACAGCTATTAACCTGGGTTAGAAGTAAGGGTACAGACCCAATGACCCGAGAACCATTGCAGGAATCCGATTTACTGTTGCGATCGGAATTTTTATCCGATTATGCTAAAATTTTACAAGCAAAAATACAAGAAATAGAAAACTAAGCTTATACATCTCCTTCACAAGTGTATGTGTTGCTGTGCTGTAAAAGATTTTTTTGGGGGGGGGTTGTGTTGTAAAATCTCCGTACCCTTTCTCCAAAACACTCCTTATACACGTAACAACTGGCCAACGACAACCACATGCCTGCAAAAAATAAATTGCAAAACAAATAGGTCGAGACATCGTTTGAAAAAAATTGCAAAGGCCAAAGTAAACAAGATATAGTTGTAAATATAGACAATGAAAAGATCATTTGTGATTTTTACCCGAGTTTAATACCTCTTGGGAATTTTTATTTGGATTTTAAAGCTTTTTGTAGAACTTTTTTTGTCTTGGGCATAGCCTCCTCCATGGGCGATTTTCCAAATGGAGCATATGTTACATCTGCACCATGGCCTATCAATTTTTGAACAATTTTGTTGTGCCCCAATCTACACGCCAGAATAAGAGCAGTGCCGTTGTCACTGTTGCTAAATTCATAAGCAATGTCAATGTCCACAGTTGCCGCCAACAACATGTCAAACATTTCAATATGGTTCAAAGCAATCGACCAAATAAAAGCATTGTAAATGATTTCAGAAGTTTTAGACACACTATATCCCGTTCGAAGGGCTGCAATTAAATGTTTTGCAATTTGAAGGTGCTTTTGCTGCACGGACAGCAGCAATGCAGACCCATGGTCTTTTGTAGTGATGAGCAAATCAGCACCCGATGCAATCAAGGTTAAAGCCGCAATTTCATGACCGTGCTGTGAAGCAAACATCACTGGAGTCCATCCGTCCTTGTTTTGAAGGTTAATATCTGCTCCATTGTTAAAAAGCATTTCGATGCATTTATAATGGCCATTTTGAGCCGCAAAAAATACAGCCGTATTGTCTTGTGTATTTTTTGCATTAACGTCTATTTTTTTTGAAATGCATTGTCGGATTGCCCGAGCATTTCCTTGTGCTGATGCCGCCCAAAAAATTCGTTCCATATATAACTATAAAAAATACTTATATATGATTATTTATTTATATACAACATATGTTTGTTTATGTATTCCCAAACAGATAATATGTGAATTATGGAGGCAATGTTGAAAGAAGGACTCATTATTATGGACAATGTCGAACACCCCAGCTTGCCAAACCACAAGACTCTGGCATATTGCCAAGAAGGCCATGCTAAATTAAGGAAAGTAGCTGTACACCTTCATGATCAGGGGGTAGGTCTGGAAGGTATGATTACATACGCACAAACACACATTCCACCAAAATATCACGGTATTATTAATCATTCATGGAGTGGCGTTGGAGATTGGCAAGCATAACATTAGGGAAAAATAAAAAACTTGAATTTACATTGTTTCTGTAAAACTTTTATATTTTTCAATTTTATCACTGTCCGATAATTTTTGGTTCGTCTTTTTCTGATATTCCAGGTATTCCAAAAATTCTTGTTCCGACTTTTTTCTTCTTTTATTTTTAGTTTCGCGCGTGTCCTTATAACCCGGAAATGATCTTTGAAAACGTTTCTCCTCATTTTCGATATATAATTCTTTACTATGATGTGTAATACACGCCTGCATTGTTGACGATATACAGCCCATTATTAATTCTGTGTGTATTTATATACTTTGTCCGAACGTTTAAAAATACACTGTTAGCGAGGAATTTGAATAAAAAACAATTTTTCAATGGGTATAACTACAATTTTAGGTGTATAACTACAACTTTAGGGTTGTTGCCATTACAGTTCGTCCTCGTCCTCCTCGACTTCCAGCTCATCGTCCTCCAAAGGTTCCGATTGATAAGCTTGTTGTATAATGGGATTGGCGATCCCCTCCAACTCGCGCTGCTTGTCTTCATACTCGTCTTTTTCGGCTTCTTGATGGTCGTCCAACCACTCGAGTCCCTCTTTAATGCCGTCGACGAGTTTTTCGCGCTCTTCTTCCGAAATATCCATCGGTTTTTCTTCGTCGTCCAACATGTTCTGAAGACGATAACAATATCCTTCAAACCCATTGCGACCATCAATTCTGTCTTTTGTGCGCTTGTCTTCTTCCGCAAAGTCTTCCGCTTCTTGAACCATGCGTTCAATTTCCTCTTCTGATAAACGTCCCTTTTCTGCGGTGATGATAATCTTTTCTGTTTTTCCAGAACCCTGTTCCGTCGCTTCGACCTGCAAAATACCATTGGCGTCGATCTCAAAGGTGACTTCAATTTGTGGCACCCCGCGTGGTGCTGGTGGAAGACCAGTCAATTCGAATTTGCCAAGCAAATGATTATCTTTCGTCATAGTGCGTTCACCCTCAAAAACCTGTATCATTACCGCTGGTTGGTTGTCTTGGTACGTCGAAAATGTCTGAGATTTTTTAGTAGGAATAACGGAATTGCGTTCGATCAACTTTGTCATGACACCACCAACGGTTTCAATACCCAATGACAATGGAGTTACGTCCAATAGCAATATATCTTTGGTGGTCTCGCCGCCCTCGCCAGAAAGGATGCTGCCTTGTACAGCAGCACCATAAGCCACCGCTTCGTCCGGGTTAATTCCGGCTGTTGGTGCTTTGCCGTTAAAATAATCCTGGAGCAATTTTCGAACCTTTGGGATGCGTGTAGACCCACCCACCAATACTATTTCGTCGACTTCGTTTTTTTTCAACCCGGCGTCGTCCAAAACTTTACCCACAGGACCCAGTGTTTTCTTAAACAAATCATTATTCAATTCCTCGAATCGAGCACGGGTCAATATTTCGGAAAAATCAATGCCGTCATACAATGCTTCTATTTCTGCACGGGCTTGGGGTTGAGTAGACAACGCACGCTTCACACGTTCGGATTCACGGCGCAACTTTTGGAGAGCACGCTTGTCCGAAATTATAGACACAGAGTGTTTCTTCTTGAACACGTTCATAAAATATTTCATGATACGCTGGTCAAAATCTTCACCTCCCAAATGCGTGTCGCCATTTGTAGCCAAAACCTCAAAAACACCATTGTCAATCGTCAATAACGTAACGTCAAAAGTACCACCACCAAGATCAAACACCAGGATATTCTGTTCCATACCCCTCTTATTCAATCCATACGCTATTGCGGCAGCTGTTGGTTCGTTAATAATTCTACGGACAGTAAGACCGGATATAGTACCCGCGTCTTTTGTTGCTTGGCGCTGGGCATCGTTGAAATAAGCAGGGACAGTCACAACAGCATCGTCAATTTGTTTATCAAGATAACCCTCCGCCGTCGATCGCATTTTTTGAAGAATCATTGAAGACACTTCCTCGGGAGCAAACTTCTTTTTTTCACCATTTACAGTCACTTCGACATAAGGTTTGCCCTTCACGTCCACCACGCCAAACGGAAATAATTTTTTATCACGCTGGACCGTCTTGTCCTTATATTTACGACCAATCAAACGCTTGACATCGAAAACTGTGTTTTCGGGATTGATCGTGGCCTGGTTTTTAGCAGAATCGCCGGTCAGGCGCTCCCCATCAGACCATGCCACGTAACTGGGTGTAATGCGGTTGCCTTGGTCATTGGCAATGATTTCAACACCGCCGTTTTGGAAAACACCCACACAAGAATATGTCGTGCCCAAATCAATGCCAATTGTAGTCCCGATGTCCTCCTCATCCTCATCTTGAGCACACACACACAAAAATAGTACACAAAATACAAAGAGTCGCATTTTATACTTATCCTTCGCCCTCATGATTTAATAAAAATATATTCCTTAAATATGTACCTTATTTTTTTACAAATGGTGTACCACCCGCATTACGAAAAAGTGTATAGCCAAAACATTGCAACATTTTTCCAAACGAAGCCTGATCGTAATTTATTTCCGTAAACTCGGGATTTGTACGCAACAACCGCTCTTTCAATGCGCCACAATTCAAATGAGGATCGTCCGACATTTTAAATTCTTGCTCTATCGCATCAATGATTGGTTTAGTGTCGCGCCCCATTTTTCTTTTATCAGATAGTACACTCTTACTTTCGGGTGTTACTTGGTGTACTCGTAAAGAAATAAATTCGTCACAGCAATTTTTCAATACTTCGGAACACGACTGTGAAATTCCCATACACACAACATGCTTATCGCGCGATTTTAGATCTTGGATAACAGTTGTAAAATCGCCATCCCCAGTCACGAGTACATAATCTTTAATGTTCGGATGAGAATACAACAGATGAGTGCAAGATTGGCATAATTTAAGATCCGAGGAATTTTTGCCCGATTTGTGCCATGACATAATGGCCTCAAGATTGTAGGTCAAACAAATATGCTTCCAAGGCCCCAATGCCGGACGCGAAAAATCTCCAAACACTTTACACATTACAATACGGCCGCGCGCTCTCAAAATTTGCAACGCAGTCCCCATGACAGATGCTGGAATATTATCGGCATCCACAAGTACCACAAACGCAGAAGTCATTCTTGTCTGACATTTTGCCAGACAAAATCGACCAGCGCATATGTGATATTTATATGATATGCTCTACTAAAAACTGCTCGTAATTACCACCCGGGCGCGTTGTTCCGGCGGCCTTGTCAATGCACGCCTGAATATGTTTACAACACGTGCGATTCTGCTGACGCTCGTTGAATTCATAGTCGGGGCAATTGCATTCCCAATAAGGCCGCTCGTCCACTGAATCGCGATTATCATATAGGACCGTATAGGACCGTCTGGCGGCAAATTTGAAATATGTCACTTTAAAACGTTTGCGGCCAGTACCTATATCTACAAATGGTCCGCCAGTAGGTATGTTAAAGGATCCTCTATTCGGATCAGAACAATTATCTCCGGGGGCGTTATGTGTTGCAAAACACGCGTTGGACATTTAATTCATTCATTAGACTTAAATAATCTTTTTTCATTCTTCTGTGGAAAACGCCAAAAAGAATCTCAGTTGTCCTTAATATTTAGGTTGGAAAATCACAGTTGTCCTTAATATTTAGGACTTTTGGGACAACTCTTGGATCATGCATTTTGTCCTTAATATTTAGGTTGGAAAATCACAGTTGTCCTTAATATTTAGGACTTTTGAGGCAACTCTTGGATCATGCATTTTGTCCTTAATATTAAGGACTTTTTGGGACAACTCTTGGATAATGCATTTGTCCTAAATATTAAGGACCTTTTGGGACAACTCTTGGATAATGCATTTTGTCCTAAATATTAAGGACTTTTTGGGACAACTCTTGGATAATGCATTTTGTCCTAAATATTAAGGACTTTTTGGGACAACTCTTGGATAATGCATTTTGTCCTAAATATTAAGGACTTTTTGGGACAACTCTTGGATAATGCATTTTGTCCTAAATATTAAGGACTTGTCTTTATTACCTGATTTATTTTACTATACATATCGCTATCGTCGATTTGGCCAGAGTGGTGATGTCCCAAACAATTAAGATTCCCCTATTAAGAATTTTCTGGTATTTTCTGATTAATAACTAAAAAAAGTTGTCATTCTGCACATATGCTATTTATCAACTATCAGTAGTTATTTCATTGAAATGGGGGATACTGTTGTTGTTTATGTTGCCGGTCACGAAATGGGAAGAGGGTGTACTACAACAAAGGGATATGTGACGCACAAGCAACAGACCTATTTATCAGTCACTGATTTTTACACCGATATGATACAACATGCTTTGACTATGGAGTTTGAAAACTGTCAACTGGATAAAAATCAATATGATTCTTGTTACAAGGTGATTGTGGACAAAGTTGGAAATCCCGACGGATGAAGCCGTACTTTTGGACCAACCCATTTATAACGATTATGTGAAAGATAATATATATATATCTATAATTATATTGTAATGTTACTTTTCTCCGATTTGCATTTGTCGCCATCAACCTTCGAATGTTGTATGAAGGTATTGAGAAGAGTGCATGCTGAAGCTATTCGCCGCAATGTCACTGTGGGGTTTCTGGGTGATTTTTTCGACCATGTATACAATAAAGGTACATTACCGGTGGATATTTTGAACGAATTGATGCGTTTTTTTTCGAACGAATGGTCGGTACCTATGGTGATGATCCCTGGAAATCATGATTATTTTGATGCGTCTGAAACCGAGCACGGTTTAACTCCGTTCAAATTTGCTTCTGAATATATTACGGTGATTGATAAGCCCACTGTGGTAAATAATGTACTGTGGATACCGTGGCGACGAAATTTAGATGTACTGAAGAACGTATTGATTTCGCGTCCTCCGAATATCCTCGCTATTTTTGGCCATTTTGACATTATTGGCTTTAAATTAAACGCGTCTCGTATATCCACAGAGGGGTTGTCCACTGATATATTCCCCCAAAACATACCTGTTTATTCTGGCCATTACCATACGCCTCAGTCGCACGGTAACATTATGTATTTGGGTTCGCCATATCAGTTATCATTGTCTGAAGCCGAGGATAAAAAGGCTCTGGTTGTTTTGAACAGCAGCAAACAAGTGTGTGAGACCATACCAATTGACATTGGAAAACATCAATATAAATGGACTCTTACAGAATTCCTGCAACGAAGACAGGTGTTGCGTCCCCGGGATCGCGTGTCAATTAGTGGTGAGATCCGCGAAGCCGAAACCAGAATGATTATCGACAAACTTAAAGAAAGTGGTGTTGATATTCAGGTTAAATCACATCGGATAGACTCAATTCGCACTCGAATTGCCGACCAAGAGAAACTGAGCGCAATGGATCTGATGTGTGAATATGCAAAACGTACTCAAATAGATGTCACCGACACTGCCTGGGAAAAAATGGTGGAATATGTGCAAAAACACCACGAATCTTTTTGTTCGTCCGAATCCAAATATGTAGAGCCTATTCGTATGGAAATATCTGGATTTGGACCTTTTATTGGCCCGGTCCAATTATCTTTAAAAGGCAATGGCTTTACATTGATTTCTGGCGAATGTGGTCCAAACGCTTCCAATGGTGCGGGCAAATCTATGGCAACCGCGGGTGCGTGGCTGTGGGCGTGTACGGGTATGATTGACGCCCGTGGGTCGTTGTCGTTTTCAGAAGGCGGAGTTGTCCGTTCTGATAGTGAGGGTGCTCGAGTGTGTGTCCATGGGCTCTCGAACGGAACGCCGTGGACAATTGTTCGTCAACTTTCTAAAAAGCACGTCTTAAAAATTTCGATCAATAACGTCGATCGTACCAGGTCAACGTTGTCGGCTACACAACTGGCCATTTCCACCGAAATCTTTGGGCTTGAAATGAAGGCATCCCAACTCCACGCTTGGTTATTGCGAAATTGCATTTGGTCTCAAACGTCTGTATCACGGTGGTTGGATGCGTCCGACGTCCAAGCTAAACAAGAGATTGTCCAAATATCCAATATGACTATCTGGACACAGTTGGCCGTATATAACAAAACAATGGTTAAAAAGGCCAAAGATAATGCCGTCCATGCCGAAATGGAATACAACTCGACGTCACGACTGTTGAACGCGGCCAAAGTGTCTCATCAAAACCAGAGTGAAAAGGCCAGACAATGGGTATTGAATCATGCGGAATCAATCAAACTGTCGTTGGAAGCGCTAACTTCGGCGCGGTCTACCCTTGCGTCTATGCCGTCTCCCGTTGTAATCACTGTGGATGACGAGGACAATATTGACATTGCTAATTTTGAATTGGAAAAAATTCGGAACTGTTTAGCAAGTAGCATGGCCAATAAAAGAGTCCTTTCTTTAAAGATAAAAAACGTGCCCACCGACCCAAATCCTAAAATACCGGCCAGCGATACAATAGTGTATGACCAGCAGCAGCGCCAGGCATTGTCGGAATTCGAAGCGTGCAAAACCCAATTACAACTAAAAATTGACGAATTAAAATCTTTGACGGACAATCACGTGTGCCAAACCTGCCAGCGGCCTTTTGACAACCAATTAAATTATCATCAACACCTTCAATCACTCAAAGAGACGATTGAAGGTGCTCGTGTAAAATGTTTAACGGCTGATGAGAAGCACGTGTTGGCCAAAGACCAGGCGGAACGCGTGTCACAATTGTGGAAAGACTACCACGAGGCTCAAGATTACAAACGCCATAAGAGCCAATACGACGACTACTGTTCAAAAATTTCCGAACTGACCAAGACCTTTGACACACTGTCTTCTGAAATAGCGTCTATGAAGTCCCGTCTCGAAAAAATACGCCATAAAAAAGCTGTCGAAACAAAACTGGCTTCTCAGAGACATGCATTTGAACAGAATATAGGTCTAATGGAAAGAAACCATGCCTCCGTATTAGAGCAAACAAACCCACACGACACTTCTCGCACCGAAGTTGACCGACTTGAAGAACAACAACGGTCGCAGAACAGAAAATTGATTGAGGCTATAAATGCATTGAGTTCCTATACGAGAATGTCCGCTTGGACGGGATCAAAAGGTATTCAGACATATGCTATGGAATACACTATACAAAAGTTGACTCGCGCGACAAATGTGTGGTTGAGGCGTATTTTTAACTCGGAAGAGATTGAACTGGTGGTTTCTTTTGATGACAAGGAGCGTCTACAAAGACACATTCACAATAAAACAAACAAAGGTGTTATGTCGGGTGGTCAATGGAGACGCGCACAAATTGCGTCTTTTATGGCATGGAAAGAGATGAATCGTTCCATTCCATTATTGGTAATGGACGAGCCGTGTACGTCCATGGACATTTGTGGCATTCGGTCTGTACAAAAAGCTTTGCGCGATTGGTGTGACGAAGATGCACAGCGGACTTGTTTTTTTATCACACACGAACCCGAACAACACCGTGACACTTCTGTGTACAACAATCATATTCATATTGTCCATAAAAGAGGCCGAAGTTCCATTACAGAAAACGAACCACATAAAAAACAAAAATTATAATTTATCTACTCAAACACTATTTTTTGACTCTCTATTTTCCGACTCTCTATTTTCTGACTCTCTATTTTCTGCATTCTCAAGTACATTTTGGATAATACGGCATTCACGTCTTTGGAATGATCTTCTGAATCAAGAAGTGCTTCCATATCTGAAAGTAACGTGTGTCTATCTTTTTTGGCAACGGTGGAGGCCCAATACGTTCCTGTAACGTTCCCCAATAGGATAGTGATGAAAATATATACGTTGTTTCCGATCACCAGTATGATCCTGGTCACCCATACCAGTGTTGAGACAGCGGTCCATAAAACAGACCATCCCACCAACACCGGACGTTTGCACGAGTTCGAGTCGAGTTGCATGATTTCCCGTGAAATTTGTGAATTTTTTAACCACAAGAAATTGGCGGCAATTTGCAACCAAAAGGAAACCGCACATGTTATTAAGAACCACCCAATACCCTTAAGTTCGTACCCAACAATGTTGATGTATTCTGCACATGTAAACAAATTTGTACAATTCATTTATTCATATTGGAGTTATTAAATAGTTTTATTTTTTGACAGTATATATAGCATCCAATATATATATCAAACACCATGTCAATGCTCAACCGTAACAAAGATCCACTCGAGGAATTTACACCGATCGAAGAAGAAGCCGAAGAAGTTGCTCAATACAGTGGAGAACACCCTGCTCTTTTACATTTGAAGCAACTGAAAGCACAAAAAGAAGTCAGAGAAGACCATTTGGATCGCGATTTTGTAGAAATCGACCCCTTTGAACAATCGGAGGAAAATGAACAATCAGAGGAAAATAGCGAAAATTAAATTATATTTCATTTATACTAAACTTCAATTGATTCTATTTTGCTATATCACAATGTACTAAGAGACTAACGGTCAACTCCGATATTCGTTTTGAAATTTACCAGACACAACGCGTAAAGAAACGAAAGTAAGCTAAGACCATCGTATTTCAATATGGAATACAACCATTTGGATGCTACCACACACTATGTCGATAATATCATTAAAAACATTCCCAACTACTTTTTAAATAGTTATACTATTTAAAAAGGTTTATTTTTATGAATGTCTATGTCAATTGAACGCCAACCGGATCAATTAATGGAAACACTCATGGAAAGCCGGTCCTTTAAAAAAAACCCTGTACAGTGGAGTATTTTCTATGCAACTGGCATAGCAACTGGTATTATGTTCATTATATTATGTTCATTATCGGCATGGTCTATTTCGTTAGGAACCCGAATCAATGATTTGGTTTCTCAAGGTCATGAAACCCTTGTTGATGTGCAAAATTTGATCCCTAAAATAGAAGAACAAATCAAGTTGTTGGAAACTATATGTGAACACGAAAATTTTACTAAAAATTATGGAGATATATGTAATGCAACTAAACTGCGTTAATGAACAATAATTTAAAATTAATTTTATACTAAACTTTTTGGCTGTGTTGGAGGTGACTGTGTTTTTTTTTTGCTGTACACATATAAAAACGACGACAATGTCGAAATTTGTAGGCCCGCAAAGTTAAATATGTCAAATATGTATGTCGGATCAAAGAGACCCGCACAAACTACCAATCCCATCATGGCAGATTTTGTCGAGCCCGCTACCGCCAACGTTAAAGCGTCGTTCATTTCAATGACCCAGGCGGCCGCCCAATTAATCACCAGTCCCATACAAATAGAACCTACAAAGACAATTCTAACCCCAGTGTTGTCCCACATGTGCCAATCTTGCGGTTTAAAATGCATACAACCAAAGGCCGAAATACAAACACACATGATGGCAGAATAAAACAAGAGTGTTTCTTTTGATTTATTCTTTAATGCTTTTTTTGTTGTAATTTGGCTTACGGCAGTAAATATATTGTTGGCCATCACAAATAAATAACCATGAACATTGAAAGAAATGTCATTTGCCGCCGCGACGAATGATCCAAAAACCATCATACATATCGATACAATTTGTAATTGTGTGGGTTTATTTTTTAATAAATACCATTGCAATACCATTGTCAATAATATAGAAATACGCCGCAGCGCAGTAAACATCGCGACGTTTAAACCTGTCGCCGCATTTAATCCCAAATATATATTAAAAGTGTTGGTGGTCGCTGCTATAATCACATTTCGATCTGGCTTTTCTGGTGTTTTTAGGTAAAAAAACAGAGACGATACGACAGATTGACACAACATCAAAAACGCAATCGACGGAAATTCGTACGAGGTCAGTAATATTTTATTGAAAATAACAATCATAAACGAGCTCGACATATACAGCAGAATAGATGGCCAATGCATCGATACATTTATCAATACAAATAAATACAAATATGTAAAACAAAAGAGGATTGGTCTATTCCATAAACATCTATAAAAAGGTACATTCTCTGCAAAAATATATGGCATCTCTGTTGTGTTGTGCCGCGTGCGAAGCCGGAACATGCGCGTGTTCGATGGTAAAATGTCTATTCACTGACGGAAAAATGGGCCCTAAAATGGCAAACGCTACGTACTTGATTGTTTTTGTCATTATGTCGTTTATCGCGTTTGTTTTACAGCATTGGGGGGCTCCGCGTTTTGACTTTTACTCGTTTCATGTCGGATGCGAAGACATCCCCAATATTGACCAACAAGCTTGTCAGGGCGAAAACGCTGTATATCGAATATGCATCGGCATGTCGATCTGGTTTGTTTTCTTGAGTATTGTGTCCACATGCACAAGCAAGATACACCGTGGGTTGTGGGGTATTAAAATATTGTTTCTCATTGTACTCACCACCGGACTCTTTTTTACACCCATCGTCGGCCAGCCCGTCTATGTTCAATTTGCGCGCGCCGTGTCAGGATTTTTTTTAGTTTCGCAAATCGTTGCCTTTATTGATGTTGCCTACAGATGGAATTCGTTCTTTGTGGACAAAGCCTACAATGACTACGACGGTGAAAATAAAACATGGCTCAATCTCGCATTAATATTTTGTTTGATCATAGCCCTCGGCACCATAAGTAGTATTATATTGCTATACGTTAACTACAACAATTGTACACGGCAAATGGTATTCATCACCATTTCGGCTGTTCTGGTCATTGGAGCAACGCTGCTGCAATTACACGCGCAAGACACCGATAGTTCACTGATGACTTCGTGTATTGTTGGACTATATGTGGTTTATCTATGTTGGGTCGCCGTGTCTTCCGACGAGTGCAACCATGAAAAACCCACAAACCAGCGCCTACTATTAGGATGTTTAGTAACAACGTGTTCTCTGGCATGGACATGTTATTCCGTTGGAACGCAAGACGTCTATTCAGAAATAAGCGACGAAGAAGACCCAGACAACGAAGAAGACCCAGACAGTCAATCTATGGCTCTATTTCATGGGATCATGGCCATCGGATCCATATATATATCCATGCTCTTAACAAAATGGGGGACAACGTCGGGTCATTATAGCGATGCACAAATGTGGGTTTCTATTGTTTCACAATGGATATCCGTTGCCATATATATTTGGACTATTCTTGCTCCAAGAATCTGTTCACAAAGAGATTTTGAAATATAGTATAAAAGCATATTACCAAACAAAAATGACCCCTATCGAAGCTATATTAGAACCCTATGATTTGGACGAAATTATCTCCTCAGAACCAGAATTTGTAGACGAATGGCGCACAACTTTACTCGAGGAATATCCAAAGACTCGTGGTCTCGCTTCAGTTTTGGAAAAATTGTATATAAAATCGATAGAAAAATTTTACCAAATAAAAAATTAGTTTTTTAAACCTATTTATTTATAGACATATAAATAAAATGTCTGTTGTTAAGTCACCTCCAGCACCCGCCCCCAAAAAAAGTAATTTGAAGCGGCGAGGAGCACGAAGATGGCCTTCGAAAGAAGATTCTCCCGCGGCTGAACCCTCAGCATGTACCAAAGCGTATTTCTCACAAACCGTATATGTGCGTCAGCACTCTGCTCATGACGAGGACGGAAACAAAATTAAAGGGTCGGAGGTGCATTCTGAAGAAGGGTTGGGCCCACAAGGAATAGAGAAAACCGCTGAACAAATGGAGGCATCAAATAAACAACGCGACATCGACTATGTATTTGTATATACACTTCATAGTTTTTACGAAGACGATCGGGAAGAAATGATAAACTCCAATATCGTGAATTTTGGCGTGGTAAGAGCTAAAAATGAATTAACTCGCGAAAGAGAGGCATACACACCGACGGTGGCAGATATATTACAAAAGTGCATTTTGGTTCTAGGCGAATTAAATCAAAAAGATAAAATAGATATCAAAGGAGGTACAGCTACGTTAACCATAGGAGAATGCGGCTTACCGGTTGAATGCCTTAAAAAACTGAAAAACTATTTACAATCGCAAGAATATAGAGATTTTTGGAATAAATGAAAAATTGTTATTATTTTTATATAAGATGCTTATTATTTTTATATAGGATGCTCAGCTACGGGCAAACTCCATGGTATCACTCTTATATGGTCAATAGGATATGCAAATTGTAGCCAGATGTATATATGATCACAGGGTAAATATATTTTAGTAAAAACCCGTGTCAACTTGTCTTTTGTAAAATGAACAAAGGCAATTGTTTTGTCATGTACATTGACAACGATGTCTTTACTGGATATAGGGCCGGTCATGTTGTTTAAAGACGCCTCGGCTGCAACTATGGCGTCTTCAGGCCATGGGTTCATCCATCTTTCAATGTTTTTTTGGTTATGGGACATTTTTTGTTTCCAGCTAATAAACTTCTAAAAATTTAGAAGTTTTCTAAATTTTTAGAAGTGGCGTGGGGGAGCCATGTACAATTGTCCCGGTTGTAGATTGTACTGTTGCCTTTGTTGAGGAGCAATATATGGCTGCCACTGTTGTCCCGGTTGTAGATTGTACTGTTGCCTTTGTTGAGGAGCAATATATGGCTGCCCCTGTTGTGGACTATAGTTGTGGAATTGTGGAAGCGGAGGTAACTGTGGTGGGTAGTGAGGGGTACCGTGTTGATAATAATTTAACGCATCAAATAAATTACGAATGTAAGTTGATTCCTGCGTTTCTTGATGTACAACGGGCATTTCTTGCTGTACAACAGATTTGACCATTACAATGACAACATGACCGGATATGTAGGTTTTGTTTTTCAATATATTTAATTTATTTTTTAAACCTTCGGGCACTACATAAATATGGCCCGATTTGATTTCTACTGCACCAATACGTTGTTTATTCATAAACTGGGCGGACAATTGTTCAAATATTTCATTAGTGCCCAATACATTTAACCCATAAATGTACATTTTCCGATGACCTCTATTTTTTATAAAATGATCCACTTTTGCGACATCCACGCGTCCAACAATATGGAGATGATTCGCTAATAAGGACTTGGGGAGGGGTGGGTGGTTGTCGTAGTCTTCAAACGCAGCTTTAAACGTGTTTAGGGCGCCAAGAGACCCGCTCCAAATAGTAGTGGAAGATTTAGGTTCATATGTATTGAAATTATTTTTTAGTTGTGTATATTGTAGATTGTTTTGCGGTGCATTGTCCCTACGACACGGTTCGTTGTTCGTTTTTAAGGTGTGTGGTGTGGTTTGTTCGGGTTGGAATTGATTCGTTGGCATTTTATACTGTTGATATGTGTTCATTTCTAAATATTAAGAGTGATATAAATACTCTTTATTATTCTTTAAATGTCTAAATATTTAGACAGGAATAAATGTACAAATCATAACGGATATAACAGTCCTGCTCATTAAAACAGTGGGTATCCACGACACTTTAATTTGAGGATTTTTAATTTCGATCATATAAGCCCGTTTATTTATACTATTATGACGTGTCGGGCAATTATTTGGTCAATGTCGTTCCTATTGTCTATCTTTTTTTTAGCCATATTAATATCAGGTCGGGAAATAGTAAAATCTGATATAACAACAGCAGTTTTTGGCGGGGCTGTCATTGTATTCGTTGTAGACATTTTAATACTCATGTTTTATCCTAAAATTATAAAAGAAGCATGTACAAAATAGATGTAATATTATTCCTAAAATTTATTAACACATTTATTCTTTCTAAATAAGATCTATTATATTCATGGGCATTTCTTCAATTTGTGTGTTATAAAATTGTTCGATATCGCGTAAATACCGGGTATCTTGCATGGTCAGGAAATTTATGGCCACACCCTTTCTTCCAAAACGTCCCGATCGTCCAATACGGTGAATGTAATTCTCGCGATTTGTGGGAAGATCGTAATTAATAACCAACGAAACCTGCTGTACATCAATGCCGCGCGCTAATAAGTCGGTAGTAATTAAGACACGGGAAGAACCAGAACGGAACTCTCGCATGATGAGTTCGCGCTCGCGCTGATCCATATCACCATGCATTGCACTTACTGTAAAATCGCGCGTCGTCATTTTTTCAGTCAACCAATCCACCTTGCGGCGTGTGTTGCAATAAATAATAGCCTGTGTAATGGTTAATGTTTCGTACAAATCGCAGAGCGTATCCAATTTCCATTCCTCGCGCTCGACTGCAATAAAAAACTGTTTAATGCCCTCCAGTGTCAATTCGTCACTTTTAACTAAAATACGTATAGGATCCCGCATAAAAAGCGCCGTAACTTCGAGCACTTCGAGCGGCATTGTCGCAGAAAATAAACATACCTGGACATTTTCAGGTAGAAATTGGAAAATGTCATATATCTGATCTTTAAATCCTCGACCAAGCATTTCATCGGCCTCGTCCAGGCAAAATATTCGAAGACGAGACAGACATAATGCACCGCGATTTATCATGTCGTAACAACGTCCTGGTGTACCAATCACAACGTTTACACCTTTATTAAGAATGCGGATATCTTCACGAACCGCAGTGCCACCAACACAGGCGTGGACATTCACGTCCAAGTAATCACCCAATGCAACCATCACCTTTTGTATTTGTTGTGCCAATTCGCGAGTAGGGGCCAACACCAATGCCTGACAGTCGGCAATGTCCATCGATATGGACTGTAAGATGGCTATAGTGAAAGTGGCAGTCTTACCGGTGCCAGACTGTGCTTGGGCAATAATATCGCGGCCCTCTATGACAGGGACAATTCCGCGCTGTTGAATAGCTGACGGCATTTCAAAACCATATGCATAAATGCCACGCAGCAGGGATTCGTTTAAATCCATATCGTCAAAGGTTTTCGTTACTACAGACCATTTAGACGCTTGATCAGGGCATTGTGGTGTGTCTTCGGGTGGTATCGGGTCGAGATTGTTTGGGGTAGTTATTGATGTCATTTGTCAATATTAGATGTCCTTAAATATGATTAAGCATAAATCCTTAATTCTTCTAAAATTTAAGAGAAGTCATATCATTTGAAAAAACCTTAATTCTCTTAAATTCCAGTCCTCCGTCAATGGAAGCTCTTAACCGCCATTCTACCATTGTCAAAAGCCACGAACGTACCAAGTATCAACTCACCGAGTTGTGGGAGCAACTACATACATTCCTCGCGGCGGAATTCGATAATGGAAACCGAGTTGATAAAAAATTTATATTTGACACCTTTCAGAAGTATCCATTTGTAATCCATAAATTGTCGAGAATGGAATGGAATCAAGACGGTAGAAGGAGGTCAGTTACTACTGACATGATACGCGGGGTGATCTACGTCCAATTGAAGCGGATAAACGTCGTTGTAAATAAATTAAAGAAAAAGATTTTAATTTCAACCAGATTCAATGCATTTACATTTATGGTGTACCGTGCATATGGAAAAAACCTCGACTTTACTCGATCAAGAGTAATGCAGTGTTTGCATTAAAAGATCATACAAGATCTACAATTGACTTTTAAAAAATACGAGTATAAAAGACCATACAAAATCTATAAAATGTTTCGTTTCCTTGTTCTTTTCGCATTGATATATTCTTCTCAAGCTTACGAACCGTGCTCCAATGTTGGTGGCGAATTGGCAAATTCTGAAAGTTGTGCTTGTGGAACGAGTGATTGTACGCCTTCAAATGGTTTATATTGTGTATCTGAATATTCATTGTGCTTTGAAAACCCTGCAGTATAGTTAAAAATCTTAATAGTGTTCACTATGTCTATTATTTAAATTGTATTAAGTAAATATTTATTAAAAAATTATTAAAAATTTAATACAACAAAGTTAATTGTTCCCCCAATATGTAATGAATTCGTCCCGTGTAATTTCCCCAGAATGGTCAGTATCGATGCATTTGAAAAAATCGCAGGCATTTCATATTTAGACATTGTCTTAATATTTAGACATTGTCTTAATATTTAGACTCAATCATTTCATATTTAAGAAACACATATCATGTCTGGTCCCAGCCAAACACCATCAACCCCGCCGAATAAGACCAAGCCAGTTCCACCAAATGCTCCAAAAAAGAATTGTGCAACGAATGAGGGTGGTACCACCGCTGTCGGAAGCGTCAGTCGCGTGGTCGCGTTCAACCATCAAGTCACTGAACTTTTCGATTCAGGACTCACAGGTGCAAACACCAACGAACTTGTTCTCGACATTTCCGCTTCTGTTTCGGGGCCAAACGCCCTACTCCTTCGCACTGCAGTGGCTGTAATGACAAGAGGAACCAACGCGCACGGACAGTTCGTTATTCCGAAGCCACGCGGCAGAACGGGGATCATTAACGCGATTCGCCACTGCACAACAACACCAAAAGGCGGAACAATATATTTGTTCACTGACGGCGAGGAAAATTGTTACAATGGCTCTCTCGAGGTCGGAACTGAGCCGGACGGCCAGCCAAAGTTGGTACACTTTAGCGGGTATAACGCAGAAGTACTCGCAGACCACTTACAACATCTCGGTGTCAAGGTTTGTATTCTCGGTATTGGACAAGCTGCCCAACCGATGGTTGCGGCTATGATTGGGCGCAAAAATGTATTTGTTGGTCACATTGACCACGGTGCTGATATAAGAGCTGTCACGAGCGTTGTAAAAACTCTCAAACACATCTCCAAGGGCGGTACGAACTCCGCGACACGCGGAGGTACACAACACGCTCTCCTGGTGACGTTGAATGTTGAAGTTCAGGAATCCATCAAGAATCTCAGCCAAAATGAAGTGGATAAAATTGAGGACGCTGTCAAAGACGTTATTATTGCAAACAGTGATATTGTTTGTCCGTCAGACCTTAAACGGCACATTCAGGCTGTTTTGAACAAGTACGACGAAGATATCTCTGCCCACGTGAAAGATATTAACGCGGCTTTGTTGTTGGCTATGCATGCCATGTGTGATGGCCCAATGCCGGCTGCAATGATTACCAGCAAGCACTCTGCCGTTATTGGCGTCCCTGGAGGATGGCGGGATTTTCGCCGCACATGCAACCGCCTATTCAGTCAGCTGGCAAAGACGGATATTCTCAACCGGGCAGCGCCCGTTCCAGAAGGCGGTATGACCGTAAAAGAAAACGGTAACGACCACCGATTTGCAGGTGGATGTGCTCAGTACAGCTGCGACATCCCCAAGTCTGTTGTGGCGAATCTTGCAGAAGACGAAGATTTTTGCACATCTCGGCAAGATCTCCCAGCGCCTAAAATTAAGAAACGTAAGCGTTCTACTTCCGGAACAGCGGCCAAAAAACAGCGGCTTGATTAAATGAACTATCGTGCACTCGGGCCGTGATTTATGGAATCCGATAAAAATTATAATATATGAGGAATGTACACAAAGATATATTATTTAACATAAATAAAAATAGTTTGATTAATAGTTTGATTAATAGTTTGATTAATATTTATTTTTGTATCGTGGTGTTGTCTAACGATGTTTTAATACAACTTTACAGACATATTATAATGTGCCTCGTGTAGATACATATTTATACTCTGTGACTAACTATATGTCCAACTGTTTTTTGGACATGGGCCATAATCAACGTGCTCTTGGTGTCCAACCAACCCAGTTGTTGGTCACTAATCCACTGGGCTGTTGTTGTTTCGCGATTTTCTTTGAGCTTGTCCATTTCACTGGCCTTAATTCGGCGATATTCATCACGGAGTTCACCAAAAAACTTGTAAAATCCCATCGGGCATGACCAATTACATTCATTTAGAAGGGCACGCTTGCTGGTGTCATACAGAGTACGGTGAGCACGTTCGTCAAAGCCATCTTTAAACCAAGTAGCTGTTGTGGACATTTTGTTATTGCGCGGAGAAATGTACTGAGAAAGTCCACAATAAATGGCACCGTTTAGATCGGCACGCTCGAATTTGAATTCTTGAATCACTTCGGCTTCAAACGTTTGTTTGGGAGTCTCGCCTTTTTTGATACCACCGACAGCAACTTCGCACAAACGGTATGGCCGTTGGCCGTCGCCAAGATTAATCCTCTGTGTAAATTCAGACAAAAGTTCAACAAAAGAACAAATACGACGAGGCCAGTCTGATTGAGTACGGAGAATGTTCACATGTTCAATGGCGTACGTTTCACGGGCACGTTTGTCCTTTTTCCCTGTTGGTTTGATCTTTGTCGACAGCTCGGTTTGTAAAGCAGATACCTCTTCTGAAGTGAAAACGCCAGTGGCAAACCAACCCTCGGCAATACATTTAATGAGGGCCGCCGCACAATAATCCTCCAATGTAACAATGATCGGATCCTCTCCATCAGTTGCGCCTGCAGGAACGTACAGATCGAGCGAAACGTACGAATCCGGGTCTTCTGGGTTCAAGGGACGGCCCTCGGGGAGAGTAATTACGTTGTGTGGACATTCCACCCAAAAACGTTTTTTCCAATCTGACCAACATTTTGCAGCACCATGCGCTTTGGCGTCATCCTTCTCTGTGCGGTCACCATACGTCGTCAACCAATTCCCGCGTGTCGATTGGGCCACAAAGCCGATTCCGCGTGGTTTAGGCAGAGAGGCAGCGGCCGAAGCGGACGTATATTGCTTTTGTTCGTGTTGGTGAAAGGTGGAGATTGAAGCCATGGTGTGTTCGAAGTGTGACACTTATATACTCCCTGATTATAAAAACAATATATTCTTAATATTCTCTAAAATTTTAGAGAAATGATTTCTAAAATTTTAGAGGTCAGATGTGATACTCCAAAAAAAAATATGATAACATGCCATCCCTTTTATTTTTTTTTGCTGTTGTCTTTTCTTTTTATTTTTTTTTGCTGTTGTCTTTTCTTTTTATTTTTTTTTGCTGTTGTATTTCTTTTTTCTAGGATTTTATTTTTTGCTTGTGTAGTTTTCCGGGTGTTTTTTGCGGGTTTCTTCATTGGGCGCATAGCACATACTGGAAGTATACTATGACAGAATACCAGTATATTTGTCGCAACCCCATGATGCATGCATCAACATTTTTTTTTGGGTTCAATTGTGAATCGAACCCAAATCCTCGCAATGGTCGATCAATACATTGTGTTGATCGCTAGACCACTTCGCCATATTTTTTCTGATGTCCTTGACCCTTTCTCCTTGGCCCTGAAAACATTCGTTCATAATCGGTATTTGAATCAAACAATCAACCAAGTTATGACGCAGGTGTTGCTTCAGTTGACTATCCAGGCGATGACTGGGATTGTTTTGTGCATGGTTACTGTATTAATCAATTTGTTTGAATAGCAATACATTTGGAGTTTCTGCGAGTTCCCAATATAGTTTCTTGTCTATAATTGGTGGCAAGTGGATGCGTACGTCTTTATGATGTACAATAAATATGATGGCTATGTGTTCGGCTTCGATAGGGCGGCACGAAACTCTAAAATCGTCCGTTTTTGTCATTTCGTTCGAACATTGTCGCATTAATGGATAATGTTTTTCTGTGATCGTATCCGTGGCGAATAATCGTTTTTCGTCGAGTGGTGGTATGACTATAAACCTCCCCCGTCTTGCAGAGATTTCACTTGTCCGACACAAACTTTCCAATACCATGCGGCCGACTTTATGAATGGTAGCAGAGAATTCAATGACGTACGTAGCTTTTTTTATACTGTCGCTTTCGTCAACAGTGTCGCTTTCGTCAGCAGTGTCACTTTCGTCAGACGTATACTTTTTAAAAATATCTAAATACTTAGAACCACTGTTCATTAATTTAAGCTCTTTTGATTCGTATAAAATAAGCCATTGTTCTGTTGCATCTTCAAAAGCTATTTTCCGGTCCTTAAAATACTTGCCCGATCTGTCTTCGTTTTCTTGGCGCATAAACGCTCTTGAATGGGCTGTTTTTATGGGTCTGGGGGTGGTTCTTTGGACTTTTGTCAGGATGGGCTTACCCTTTTCTACTTTGTAACCAAAATGTGACATTGATGAAATAAGATTAAATATATACTGTTAAATTCCTGAATCCGCTTCTTGGTCTGTCCAAGATGTCTATCAAATTCCACCCGTAGGAAGGCGTGTATTTTTCTTAATATTTAGAATGGATTTTTCTATTGTGTTGGACGATGTTCCAAATGGAAGTAGTGTACACAACCATGGTCGTCCGCCTTTTTTGTATCGTTCGAATAATTGTTCGACTGTTTTTATATTTTGGCGGCGGAATTGAGCTTCGGTTTTGGGCCCAACACCTTCCAAATCTTGTAATTTTTGCGGGGTTTGTAATTTTTTCTGTCTGTGTTTTTTTGTAGCGAATGTCAAGTTCATGGGAACTTTAGGCTCGACCTTCTTTACTGCCGAGATCTTTTTTGCGACGAATGACAAATCCATGGAAACTTTGGAGATGTTTGCTTTTTTAATCTTTTTTACAGTTGGAGTCATCCACTTGCCAATAGATTGTTCATTGCAATATTTACACAGTTTTGCGAGCGCGATGGCATCATCAATTGCGACATGTGCGTTGTATTTTTCCGAGAATATATTTTCATATAAAATGGGTTGAGAATATGATTTATGGCCGGGTAAATGTTTTCGAAATAAATGTAATGTGTCATATGTTTTAATGTTTGGTTGAGACATTTGTGAGCGTAAGGCACACCCTTGTAATACTTTGAAATCAAATGAATTGCCGTTATGTGCCAACCAACAATGGGATCCTGTCCAATCGAATAAATCGGACAATGCTTGTTGTTCGGTCACGAATTTGGGGCCATGAGCACCGTTAAACCATCTCACAAAATCATTGGCTCTGTATTCGAGGTTTCGAGCTAACCAAACATTGGGAGATTCTTCTTTTTGAAACATGGATCGATTGACAGATTTGCGTCGAACAAGTACTTTTGACCAAAAATTCAAGGTAGCTTTTGGTTTTTGGTATATGGATTCAAGGTGTGAGATCAATTGTTGACCACTGTCTAATTTTGCGCTAATCGGATTTACAAGACGCATAAAACGGTTGTCTGTATTTGACCAATGAACCGCGCCAATTTCTATGATGCGCGTTTCGAAACGTTTTTGACCGGGAGGCCGGATATGATTTGGAATTTTTCCGGCGATGGTTGTTTCTAAATCAATACAAATTCCAATAGGTATTTTAGTAATAGTACGTATCATAACTTTATTTTACAGATAGCCTTTATATACTTTAAAATATAATCATTTTTGATTTCATTTACTTTGTTTTAATACACGATGCCCTTTCTTTTTTAATTCGTCCAGTACAAGATCATACTGTTCACGCTGTTCTGGAGTAAATGTATTTTGTTTGTCCAGCAATGTTTTCTGAAGATGGCGAATCTTTCCTAATTTTCGATAACAAGTTTCGCCTGCCAATTCTTTAATGGTGGCAATATCTTCACTGATAACACGTCTACGCTTTGCACGGACCTGAACGCGTTCTCTGGCGGCGGCTGTCTCCGCCTCTTCTTCTTTGTATTTCTCTGTGCGTTCTTTCAGCTGTTTAAGTCTGTCGTTTTTTAAACCGAGTTCGTATTCTTTCTTTTGTTTGTACAGCAATGCCTTTCGTTCGTCGAGTTCCTCGGGATTTCCAAATTCGCGTCTTAGACGATCAATAGCATCTTCGTAAGTCATCTCAATGGCCAATTTTTCGGACTCCAGTGATTCTGGAGTAGTTTTTAGGTCTTCGTGCAGCAGTTGTTGGATGAGAGCTTCGGAAGCCGCATCTTCTCTCGTTCGTTTAGGCATTTTATATAGTTTGTCGGATGTTTTATATGTTTTTTTTAGCTTTTGTTCTAAATATTTTTGCAAAATGTTGGCTAAAAATGTTGAATTGTACATCCAATCTGCAAGTTGAAATATATATATTTAAGTTGTCCTTTTGATATACAATGTCAAGGGGTGGTCTTGTTACTTTGAAACACCTATTGTATGACGTCAATCCTACTGAATTGTACAATGTCGCGGCGCGTTTGGCCCAAGAAACTGAAAACAATGTCGATGTCTATTGTCCCGAAAAGGGTCAGTGGAGTTTTGAAGTCGTAGAGCGTTTTTTATTTGATCGTGGGATGAAATGTACTGTGGCAAGTGTTTCAAACGGTTGGAAATTAGATTCGCCCACCTTTTTAAAACAAAACCCGGGCATGGTGGGATTTATCATTAAGGAAACACTCGAATCGTTTGTCTGGTCTGTTACAACATGGACAACTGCCCACGCGCCCATCGAACTCACTGAAATGTCTCGCAAATTAAAGGAGAACGATTCCGTCGTTGTACATAAAATGTGGATGCCTTTGCAGTCTTTTTTTGTCAAAAATGTTCCTTTTCACATTATGACGGACAAGGAACCGTATGTCCGTCATGAATGCCAACCTTCTTCGTGTTGGAACCCGCAAAAAATTCAATATACTAATCATCGTTCGGCGGTCAAAAAATATATGTGTGCCCACAAACGCAGTCATATAATGATGTCCAACAATAAAGAGATTGTCTTGTGCCAACCGGACGAAACGGGCTGGAAAACGAATACCATATTAAATTACGAAGTGAGGCCCCAAGAAGAAATTGCCCAGCAGGCGGCCGAAGCACTTGTCGAAAAAGTTGTGCGGAGAATCGAACAGCATCCCGAGACAAACGGTTGGACAGTTCTCGCCCATGCCATGTTTTGTGCAAATCAATATTTAGGAGGTTCTATACGCTTACATGAGTTTTCTTCTCTCACAGAAGAAGAATTGAAAACCTTAAAAGATTACGAAGAGGGAATGCGACAATCCAAATAATTAGAGACATGGAAAACTATATAATGACTAACCTACAACTAAAATGGGTTCCGGGTCATCAAAAAACCGTGTAGATGTTCTTACATGTCCGGAAGGATATTCCAAAGAAAACTTTCAGAAAATATGTGCCCTTTTCGATAAATTGGATCGAGATTCAAATTTGGGGGTTTCTTCCCACGAATTATCCGACATTGCAGAATTGCATATCAAAAATTGTCTGATCAGACTCCGAGCGCGCATTGCTGGAGCTCAACAGGACAAGGAACGCGAAGTTCAACAACTCGATGAAGCCTTTAATGATAAAGTTGCTATAATGCGTACGGAACTCGAAGCGGCTAAAAACACATTGAATCAGCGCCAGTCGACTGAATCGAAACGTATTGAAAAACAAATCGCTTATTATTCGGGGTTGAATGAAACAGGCAAATGTACCGCTTTTATGAAAGTAGTGTCTGGGTCTTCGGAAGATGTCATTGATTTCGAATCTTTTTTTGAATATATGAAACACAGAACGGACGATATTAGTAATATTACCTATAAAAATTAAAAAAAATAATAAATGCAATGTTATGTTTGTTTAGAATCATGTTCTACTCGGTCGCCATGTGAGTGCGAATCTGCTATTCATCCGTCTTGCTGGCTTCAAATGCAGCGTAAAATGCCCCATGAAAATTGTACTGTCTGCAAATCGCCTTTGCAAATTGAAATGGTCTCGTTTCCCGCCGAAATGCCAAAGACCGAGTTAGTTGTCCCTGATGACGAGGTCGATGATTCAACGTTGTGTCCCCTTTTTGGATTGGTAGTTGTTTGTTGCTCAATGTATTTGATCTGCGGTTATTTTGGAAAGGCTGTTTTAATATTCGGCGGCGTAAAAATAGATGATATCTGGGAGTTTTGGTCATTGACACACATTGCCTGTTCGTTTTTTTCTTTGTGTCTTTTTTCGAGATTTTTGGCATTTTTTAAAAAAAATCACATTATATATTAGACAATGTTACAGAACAACATCACAACCAGTGGGTCATTAGAACGAAATAGCTATATTTAAATATAGCTATTTTTATTGAATATCCATGGAAGCTGCTGTCGGTGTTATTGCGGCTGTAATGACAATGTCTCAAGCATACTCTCAACATCAAAAATCTACAGAGCAAGGTCGCCAAACTTTAGATCAGGGTGAAGAAGCTCGACAGACCACTCTTTTGTTAGAAGGCCGCGACCGATTCACCAAACAAATCAATGGTGAATTTGAAGAAATTAGTTTGCAAACCAATATTATCCGTGAAATCGATTCTCATTTAACAAAATTAGAACAACGTATCACTACAATATTGTCTGATTATACTGCCCTTCTTAATCAAGTTTCTATTGTGTCAACATTGATGTTGGGTGTGGCTACGGCCACATTCGGATCTTTATTGGGCAATACGGAAGATCAACCGAAATGGAAAGTGAATTTATATGTCATATCGTGTATTTTTACCATCTGTTTATCTGTCTATTCAGTCATTGAATCTTTTTTTCTTTCGATTCATATTTATGCCGAAGAATCTAAGTTTATAGCCGGTCAATACCCGCATCGCGATACGGGGGCGCGTTCATTTAATTTAGATACTCTTGTGGGATTGTCGTCTTCTTATTCGCGTGTCATCATTACTTTTTTCGTGTCTTTTTTGTTTTTTTCGTTGACTATTTTGAGTATGATGTATATTGGCCTTGGTCTTTCGTTGAATGTATTGGGTGACGATCTGCGCAAAGTTAAATCTCAAACCGATAAATTTGTAGATGTTCAGACAATCAAACTATCTATAGCAGAGCCTGAATTTCAGGGAGTGGCGTTTACAATGACGTGTATTGTTGCGATTACATATGTCATTATATTGTGGCTTTTCGCGACAAATTACCGAAAAAATATTATGTGTCCCAAGTGGTGTGGTGATTCCTGCCATAAAGAATCATTGAAACAACCAATGCGTTTTACCGCGGCAGAATTTGAACGTATTCAAAGGAAATTAAACGACGAGTTTGACACATGGAATGAAATGCACGCTAATTTTACTGCACGATACGAAAAATGTTTAATTCGAGAGGAATGTAAAAATGAGTGGGATTACAGGGACATCGAATATGAAAGATTTTTTTACAGGTCGTTCAAGCGACAATTGCGAGTACAGCGTGTCATATTAAAACAAATACGCCTTTTGCAGGTGACCGACACCATATTACGTTCAGAAATGTCGTTGGAAGAATCAAAGAGAGAGGAAGTTGTGGGCAGACGGATTGTTTTTTAAAGGATTTGCCAAATGGCCTATAAACGTCTGTTTTGACAACTAAATGTCGAGCACGTACTATGGTATTTTAGCTTCCGTGTCGGCTGTTGGCTGCCTTGTTACATTTGCAGGGGGCGTTGTGGGGCTGTTTGGCACCGGTGCCATTTTATTCAGCAATGGGTTGAGTATCTCAATGTACGTCAAAGAGAAATGTCCTCGAAAAACACAAATAGAAGAAATAAATCCAGATCCACCTTAAAAACACTGTATTTTAAACAAATATATTCACAGTATGTATGAAACATTTACCCCTGTTAAGTTTTTATTTTTTGCTTGGGTTTAGTTTTCAATTTCCTTCTGTTGCCATGCGATATTGGATGATGGAACAAGTTCGAGTTACACCGGCTCAAATGGCGGCAATAATGGGTGTCACGGGTATACCATGGTGTTTGAAGCCGTTGTATGGGTTTATCTCCGATTCATATCCAATAAGTGGGTATAGGAGAAAGCCGTATATGATAATGATGTCATTTTTATCGAGTTTCATGTGGATTCTGTTACCTTTTTGTCCGTATGATGAATTTGCAGTGACGCTTGTGATGACACTCTCTTCTTTCGGCCTGTGTTTTGCAGATGTCATGGCAGATTCGCTGCTGGTGGAAGTGGCGCGTAATGAATCTGAAAAAAACAGAGGCATTATCCAATCATGGTCTTGGATGTTGCGGTTCGCGGGTGGTCTGTTGGCTTCGGGTTTCGGTGCTCTTGCCTACGATAAGTTAGGCTCCGCTCATGTATTTTTGATCAATTCCATGGTTCCTGTGTGTATCGCTGTTCTGGCGATGTTCATACCTGACGAACACACTGGAACAAGGACGGATTGGAAACAAACCGGTGGAAAATTAATGTCAGCGGTGAAAAATCCAAGCATATATCGACCAGCTCTCTTTTTGTTTATGATTTGCGTGACGCCTGGCTATGGGGGTGTCATGACTTTTTTTTACGAACGCGAACTCGGATTTACACCCGCAGAATTTGGTGCTCTGGACATATTGGGGTTTATCATACAAATCCTCGGGACCTATATTTATAAAAAATGGCTTCGGAAAGTTTCATTTCCCAAAATATTCGGTTGGGCACTTCTCATTTCCTTTATCTTGGAAAATACTTTACTGATTTTAGTGTTACACATCAATAGAGATATGGGCATACCCGATTATGTCTTTGCGTTTATGGAAAGAGTTGTCATCACACTTGCTGGACAATTTATCACGATGCCTATGGTTGTATTGGGGGCGAGGGTCTGCCCTGTTGGTATCGAAGGGACACTCTACGCGTTACTCATGTCCATTACAAATTTAGGAGGGGTGGTGGCCTCAGAATGGGGATCGTTACTCACATCCATGTTTGGTATCACCTCCGACAACTTTAGTAATTTGTGGAAGTTAATGTTATTGTGCCACGCATTTGATCTGATTCCACTGGCGGGTCTCCGATTATTACGCGGTGTAACTGAGGAAACGCCTATTTAATCACGGGCCGCCCAACAAAATGCCTCCCAAAAGACGGCTCGAAAAAAAAAGAAAACGCCACGAACATCCAAAAGTCGAACTTTGGTTCAAAATAGGCGCGCTGGCCACACAAATCGGCAAGCTCACCAAACAAGTTGTTCAATACAGGGCACTTTTGAAACAAATCATCGATATAACGAGGCACGATCAAGAACATCCAGAAAATACCTGGGCACCCCAAAAACTATCAAAAACATTGGAAAAAGACATTTACGATTTTATACAAACCTGGCTCAAAGACGTGCAACAAAACTCCAAAGACATACAGCAAACAAGAGACAGTGCCCTCAAAACCCTGCGAACAGTCGACGTTTTAGACGACCGGGCTTTAAAAAGCACAGCGCTGGTCTTGGCGGAGACTGAATTTCAATGCGTTGCCATGGAACAAATCGCCCATCGGTGGAACAAAATTGTACGGCACGACGACGATAGTTCCGTCATAGAGCACACACAGCAATGGATTCTGAGATGGCTTAAACAGTGGAACCACACAAACACCCAACTTGAGCGCACACAAAAGTTTTTCGACGACGAATTAAACAATTCTGTTCTAAAAGATTAATTCTGATCGGACTCCTCAATATCTAACAAAGGCTCTTGTGGCACGACTCTTTGGGACGTATACAACACGATACTGGAGGATATGACCGGACATATCATCAAAAAAATGGAAAGAAATCCCCACCAAATCCCATTGCCGCCACATAACATAAATAAAGTAATACCACATACAAATACAAGTACAAGCAACATGAGGAAAAAATTATGACTGTAAAACATTATTTGATTTCAGAAGGCTATTTATATTTAGTTTCAGCGGAGAAGATTGGCTTTTGCCCTGTTAAATTCACGACGATCCAAAAGCCCATCCTTGAACATCTTCCCAAGCTCGATAATTTCCTTGGCCATGTCGATGTGGCGAGAACCTGAAGGCGAAGGCGGTGGAGAAGCGCGCGCGGCGGCCGCACGAGTTTTCTGGGCCATTGATTTCTTGGCCGCGGCCTCCTGCCGCAGTCCTTCAAGGAAATCGTTGCGCTTCTTATTCTGGATCATGTCGAACGAAAAAGTCTTATTGGCCCGTGCTGTCAGACGCAGGCGAATGTGAAACTTCTCACCGTCAGACGTTTGGCCACGAAAGAGAGCCGATGTGACCAGACCAGGCGTATACTCAAACACTTTGTGACCCGTTATCTCTTTGAACAGGCCTTCGCGCTCACAGTGACCCTTGAGTTGTTTGTGGTACTCGTCCGGAAGGCGTTTAATCATGTTTGTGGTTTGCTTGAAAACCAACTTGTCGTTGTGGACCGCAACAATATGATGTTCACTGCCAGAAATCAGTCGCTCACATCCATGCATCAGTAGAAGAGGATACTTGTCCGTCATCGTGAACTGCTTGGGCGATCGGTCAAGCTTAAGTGTGACTGTACAGGTGCCTGTATTTAGTCCATCCATCACAGAAGTAATGGCGGCAAGCATGTCTTCCGCCGAGACATCTGCGCGTGTCATCATGACCTTCTCATAATTCATAAGAGTCATTGGCATCGCAATCTTATGTCCTGCATCAGAGTAAGAGATGTCACGCGAACCAGGGAAGAGGTAATCGGGGTTTTCATTGAACCATTTCGCAAATTTCACCAGAAGTTGCGGCGACACATTACGAACTCGTCCCAGAGAAACCTTCTCGTTGAGAGACTTCCAACAGTTGTATGCGGCGCGATCCCCGCAGAACTTGTCAGAAATAAGACGCTCCTCCTTGTCGTGCCGTTTCTTGGAAGCAATACGGCGCTGCTCGAAACACACGACCTCTGCCCAAGAACCAAGACGACGGAACATAGCAGTAAGCTCAGCCTCCGACTTGCGCTCGTTTGGATACTCTTCATAATGGGCGCTGAGCCGGAGTTGGGCACGACCAAGCCCCCTGGCGAGTTTTTCGGCTTCCTTGGCGGCACGATTGCGACGAGCTGCTTCATTTTTATGAAACCAAACATGTCTGACAAACGCTTCCTCGGTAATGGGGTCGTTGACAGACGTCCCCTTGACCCTTAGCCAGTCCAGAATGCCCGCGCGCATGTAATCGCCAGACAAACGTTTGTTGGGAATGCCTTGTTGGTACTTGTGCAGTGCTCCGCACACTGCGGCGTTCTTGGGATTTTTTACAGTGACAACAAGGCAATCTACGGGCTTCTGGTCTGTCCAAGTCTCAGAGGATCTGCACCAATAAATCCCAACTGCAGTAAGCGACTGTTTGCTCTCACAACCATGACCATCTGACTCTAAATGCGACGATACGTTCATAGGGGAGGTTGGAGGCCCCGTGTCAGTAGCTGTAGAAGACATAGAAGCTGTAGAAGACATAGAAGCTGTAGAAGACATAATGGCCTGGTGGATTGATGTCTTAACGTGAATTATATTAAGAATATGTCTTAATTATATGCTAAAATTAAGAACGTCTAAATATGTAATCATATCAATTTTATAAAAGTGTAACATTAAAATAGTTGATGTTTAATGTCCAATAACGGATAGGAAAAAAGAAACAAAGTAAGACTATTTAATGTGTGATGATAGTTTAACAATGGAATCATGGTTGGCGTGGACCAGCATTGTTATTTTAGCGGCCGGCACCATGATACCCGAATGTAGAACAAGACTATACATGGTCCCCGCCGGAATAACAATCGTGTATATATTTTTAAATAAATACCCATTGCTGGCGCGTGGAATGCACAGCCGAAAATTAACATATGAAGATCTGGAAGATTTAAACGATGTAGATCAACAACTGAGAAAACGATTTCAAATAGTCTTTACCAGAATACAACAGATTGGTGGGTCTTTGTGTGCCGGACTCATCGTATTGTATGCCTTTCACATATGGCATGGCGATTACAATGTTTTTGAGACGTTAGGAGTCCTTGGCGGCATCCTGTCCTTGTATGCGCGAATTTTTGGATACGTCGGCAAGTTTTCGATCGCATTTCTTCACAAACTTAAAAAAACGTCGGCACACACAACAACTGGTAGAGAGAGGACACATACACCACTTGAACATACAGACCCACACACGGATAAACCAGAAAAAACAGAACACAGCAATTAAATATTGTAACATACACCATCATGTTTGTATTTTATATAGTCTTTACGCACCGGTGATATTGGATGACATTGTACTACGTTTTCTTTTTCTACTCACAGGTTGTTTAGGAAGTTTTACATTGTTCCAATACAATGCCAAAAGCATAGCGTCGGCCACATCGTCTCTTTTACTCTTATCAAAGGAATTAAACCATTGTTTGTTTTTTAAGGGAATCTCTAATGTCGGTACAATCGCTATGGACGCCTTTTTGTTTTTGGCGTAATTACCCGTTGATATCTTAAAATGACACCGCACAGAGCGCGGTGAGACCAATTCGGACCGGTCCCAGAAAAAACACTGAAAAGCAGTGGCAATGACCTTAAATTTAGCTGTCATCTGGATTTCAATGCATATTTTATCGGCGGCTTCAAATACATCGCGCGACGCTTCAACAAACGATTTCACCAAAAATGCATATTTCGTATGCATTTTTTTCGGATGACCCCTTAACAAATTATAACGACCAAAACTCAAAAAACAACACTTTGAAGAATCGTAGACAGCCCAGCCCAAGTTTTTTAATCCAGGATCAATGGCGAGAATAATCATAGACATTCAAAAATATAAAACAATTTATACTCAAAAACGTAAAGCGCCCATTAGTAGTATTTCCTGCCCATAATCACCATTAAATTGTATGGTATAATTGTGACCTTGAATGACCATACAGATGCCCGGTAGTCTTTTTTGATTTGTCTTTGAAAATCCCATTACAACATCCCCAACCTCGATCCTGGCCGGTTCCATATTCTCATCAATATCAATCTTAAATTTGCCATTCAAACGCTGTACAATATAAGAATTACGTTCAATGTTTAAAATGGTAAATTTAGAGCCGCGAACAGTGACAAAATCATTTTTCTTGAAACTTGGCGACATTAAATGCCGTATACGCGATACCAACCCATCCACCGCAAAATAATTGGCTTCTTCCAATAACAAATACATATCGGTCGAGAACTTTTTGGGTAAAATTTTAGAGCCGCGCAAAAAGTTCAAAATCCAACGAAAAACTTCCGGATCTCTGTCTATAAAATAGGCCCCGTCAATCATTTTGGCAGGGTTTTCGTGTTGAATCATGGCGGCCAACATAGAATGTTCCGAAGAAATGGTTTCTGGAGAGGTAATGAAAATGGTGCCGCCAACATTCAATTTAATCATTCAGCTTGTGTACACTTCTTTTTATAGGGCGGATCGTTTGTATCTTGAAAATATTGATAGAGAACGAGGGCGGCCATCACCGCTGAAATAGTGTACACTGAACTGGGCAAATGGAAACGAATCATTTTAGGATAAAAAGTTTGATTTTATAGTACAATTCAAAAAGGCAATATATAAGTTATTCTTAAAATAACATAATGGCACAATTTCATCAATTTGAACATGCAGAAATGTCAAACGGAAAAGACAAAAAGAAACCATTTAGTAATATAGATAAACAAAAAAAAGATATTTTAGCAATATTGGAGCGATATATTAAAGCTGCAAATAAATATGATACTGATGCGAAAATCAAAAAAAAAATGGACGACAACAATAAACAATACAAATTATTTTTAAAAGGTAAAAAAAATCAAAACGTTTATAAAATGTTAAAAACCTGGATAAAAGATAAAAAGATTACGTCCATGACCATTGAACAAGTACTACAAGTTTTTTTAGAACTTAAGAGTCGAGGCGCAAAATTTAATTCGTGTTCTGGTAAATTTTCGGGCGAATGTATTTCTTTGAACAAAGAAATAAAAGGATTTATTAAAATGATAAAATAGTTATTCGTGAATTTTATTTTCTTGTAACTCTTTCATCTGTTTTTCAAGTGTCTCAATTTTATCCAAAAGACGAATGAAAATGGGTTCAAAACGTACTGACACCCCACAATACTCTCTTGGGATAATGGCAACAGTTCATTCATATTCAACGAATAAGTGGATTTTTTAGAGGCCACAGACAAAAGAAAGGATTTAAGACCTACTTTTTAATCAAATGTTCTGGTGGGAATGTGTTCATCGAGGTTCTATTGAAAAAGTGAATCAATTTTTGGTTCATTCTACCGAAAAAAGACATTATCAACTCGTACATGGCCGCTGGAGCAATCATTCAACAACTATACACGCTGTTTGCAATGGTGGACAAACCCAAGGCCATTGTGATGTATTGAAGTTAATGATTAATAATGATGTCAGTGTCAACGAAATAGATTCTAAGGGAAATACAGGGCTACATTTAGCTTTAAAATGGGGATTTACGCGTCTCGTGCCTATTTTATTGTGGGCGGGGGCATCGAACGATATTTATAATTACCGCCAGAAAACACCACTGCAAATGACCATGAATCCAGATTGTCGCGAAATAGTTTTGGCGTTTATTACAGCAAAAAAATGGCAAAAATGGGCGATTAAAAAAAGACGTTACAGAGAAAGACGTCATTCATTGTTGATATGGTACACATTAAAACTATCGTGTGAATTTAAAAATATAGTGTGTTTTCTTTAAATATTTAGGATAAATGTTCTGACCCAGAGTTATTGGAACCACAAATAATAGTTTTCGGAACCATTGTCCCGCAAAGAAATGATACGCCTCGTGAAGATAATGATGTCAATGTTTCGATTTTTGCCACTTTTTTACCCATGTCGTGTACTGTTGATGTCAAATCCCGAATATCACCCCGAACAGATTTGGTGGATGTTGTTTGGTCATTATGAAGAGCGGCGATATCTCGCCTGATTTGCTCTGCCTCGCGTACTATTTTATCATCTAATTGGTCAGCACGACGATTTAATGTCTGTTCAACTCCGTTTATTTTTTTTACAATCAGGGTTTTTGCCATTAATAAAGCTGCCTTTAAATCTTGTACAGATCTACGCGTGGCATAAGCAATATCGGCAAATCCTACACCTTTCCAATAACACAAAGCAACTGACGAACATGCGGCCATCAGTTGTGTCAATTCCATGGCACCAATATCAACCACGAATGTTTCTGAAACTTGTGGATCTTCCGGGGGCAAGAAACTCAAAGGTGATTTTATATCTATATATTTAGGCACGGACCAACCGGCGAAGACAGACAAAGAAGCTATTGTTGTATGTGCAATAAATTTTCGTAACATATCGACCGTACAAAGACAATACTTATACTACACAAAAGTCCTATTAAAGAAAAGTATAATTATAAATGGAAAAATTACCCGATGAATTACAATGCATTATTTTTTCTTTTGTGGTTGTTACAGAACTTTGTCCACTCTCCAAAACCACAAGCAAAGTTATGGTGTCAAATGTTGTTTGGAAACCGCTTACTGTGTTTAGGTTTGGAAACATAGAGAGCAATAATTATTTCCGTGAATATTGTTGGCAATTAAAATTGAAAAGACACCAAAATCGTTACAAACGTCAATGGACGCTGGGATGTGTCGGTAAAATTTATCCTTTGGAAAAAGACGTTTGGCCGCCGGTAGTCTTTTGATACCAAGAGGGTTGACAACCGGTACGCCACTTCATTGTCCATGTCTTTGTGTGGTAATACTTGCGATACGATTTAATGGCATTCAAATGCCCGTTTTCGTACACAGCGCATTGATCAAACACCGCATCGGCAATAGCACAGTCAAAATATTCAATGCCATCTGGCAACCCCACAGTGGCGCGTTTTTGTATGGGAGGGTCATATGTTTCTTCACCGACGTTTTCCGGGGCACCGAGCGCTTGCAGGCGTTCCAAATGTGCTTGGCATGCGTGTATTTTACCGTAGCGTTTATAGTACTCGTCAACGAGCGCAAAAGCTAAATTGAGTGTCCAGTAATAATGTTTATCAGAAGCTCGTATCCAAATATTGACAGGGTGATTTTTATGCGTGGGGCGGTATGGGTCATTTGGCAATGGGTCGAGTTCCGGTCTTGGAAAATGCTCCCTACCGAACCACCATGCTGAATAAAGCATTTGTGTGAGTTCCAAAATCATTTTAATACAATGTTTGTCACAATGTGCCGCGGCACACTCCGAAATAGAAGCAGCCAACAAAAACAAGTTCATGTTTCCTTAATATTAAGAGTTCAACCCAGAACCAAGATTTCACAATCCTTAATATTTAGGCCTGAGATTTTCCAAAAAATTTCAGCCTGCGGAAATATTAAGAGCATAGGCGACTTCCAGAAAATGGCCCAACATTCCTTAATATTTAGGCCAAATGCAGGATCTGAGATTTTCCAAGAAATCCCAGCCTGCGGAAATATTAAGAGCATAGGCGACTTCCAGAAAATGGCCCAACATTCCTTAATATTTAGGCCAAATGCAGGATCTGAGATTTTCCAAAAAATTTCAGCCTGCGGAAATATTAAGAGCATAGGCGACTTCCAGAAAATGGCCCAACATTCCTTAATATTTAGGCCATAGATTTTCTAAACTGAATATACAAATAATATTTTAAAGAATGGAATGCAGATATTGTTTGGAGAGTGGTGGCGAATTAATAACTCCATGCGAATGTAAGACGCCCGTTCATCATAATTGCCTTGTAAAATGGATCGAAACAAGTCACCGTGTCAAATGTGAGATTTGTAATCACACGTGGGACGACACAATCTCCAAAAAAATCGAAAAAGCACGATTAATCTTTAACCTATTAAAAGTGGCGTCCTTTGTCATTTTTTTAAATATATTTTTGGTGATTTTCGGGCTAAAAATAGTCGCAAAGTGGACATTCGCGGCTTTGTTGACCGCGTGTGTGTTAAACGTATGCGGTGCGGTTTTTTTCGTACCATTTATTATAATACAACCTTTTTTTGCACCAGTGTCTATGTTGGTATGTCTTTTTTTTTTAGGAAAAACATGTTTCCCGCTCATTGAACAATATCTTTAAAATAAAACATTATTTACATATATTTATTTTTATGTACGCCTATGTATATACAATGTAAAATGGTTTCACTTCAACAAAACTAACCATTTTTTTGAGTTAATCTGTGTTATTTATAGTGTTTGTTTTTAGTTACCTGTGGCATGTTTGCCGGCACTGTTCGGATGAATATTTGTATGTCTGATTGAAATCGTACAAGAGTTTGGTGTTGAAATGTTCAGTATAAAATTGTATTCTTTAAATCCTGCAAGTGACGAACGATAGTGGTATTTAAGAAAACAACTTTTAAAAAAAACATGTTTGGGTTGGACATGACTTTATGGAATCGTGTACAATATTCTTCGCACAAAGTCGTTTTAACAGCGGTGCGAGACACAGTGACCGTCGCTATTTTAGTAGGTATTTGTTCGTGGTCGCTGACTACCTGTGCTTCTAAAATAATTTCCACGTTGGCCGGTGTCTCTTAACAGTGCTTATGAGAATAAATAGTGTCGTAATGCCCACGGGAGGCCTGTATATAAACCCCAATGTCCACAACAGGCATATAAAAACTGTATTCCAATGAACATTCCTGTCAATGATGTTTTGTACGTATTTGTACATTTTTTGTGGGTCCCTCCAGCCTTTGATGGTGTACTTGTCTTTTTTCCATTGTTGTACTAAATCCTTGCCATTTTTCGCATTGATTGTTGCCAGTTGTCCGTTGATCACGTATACCGACAGGTAAAGGCACGGTATAGACAAGAACAATGAGTTGTCTATACCATTTGCAATTAATTTTTTCGCTGGAGAATACCAAGTGCTAATTGTTTCGATTAAGGTATAGTAAACAACCAGTGCGGTTGTTGAGTTGTGCATAACTGACATATTCATGCCAGTCGACTGGTGTCTATATTTTATATGTGTCAGTGGTATGGATATACTTAAGTTTTCTATCCAGGCGACTGTATATATGAGAGCAAGCATCCACGCGAAAGAAACAGGTTGCAAGAACACGGACAACAGTATTTTTTGCGACGCGTGTGCAAATACCAAAGCCGTCGAAGGTTGTATAGACCCCCTTTTCTCCAAATACGCCTCAGATTGTAACAGTCCCCATGCTACCATACACAGTTGTAGCCCCCCTATCCAATTTCCAGCGGTCAATGACCATTTTACGCCTAAAAAAACACTTATAAAAAATCCCAACATATTTGAATGCGAAGCTTTTGCATCATCAACTAAAAAAGGAGTTACCATACTTGCAAACACAAATGGTTGTGTTCCATAATGCATCAATGTCCCTGTAACTGTAAAAGTCACTTCAGAATAATTTTCAGCCACAATTCCTCCCACCAAAGGGATTTCAGAAGCTAAAAGTGCAATAATAGTAAATACTAACGTATTAAAATGTTTTTCTCGCGTTTGAATGATTCTGTTTGGAGTTTGAAATGGATAAATAAGATATTTTTCGATAGTGTCAATGTTCATATGTGATTATATTTATGTGTCTATATACTCGTTTCGGTTATTTGATATTTGATTTAATAAGATCGTTTACGTTTGTTTATTTTCCTTTTGTTTATATTTAAATTGATCAAGTGGCATTTTTTGCGCGAATAGCGTTCTTCTTTCACGTCTTCCATTTCCTTGGCCCGCAGTGTTTCCATGTTTAGGTAGACTTTTGTATTATTAGTCTCTAATACAATGAACTGTGCATTGTTAGTCGTATTTCTGTCTTTGTGGTTGTATGATTTGACCGCCTGACGTATCAATTTTTCCAAATGCCTGACGTTTTTGACTGGTGTATCGTTACATTTTATAATTCTGTCGAATTCGCGCAGAACGTGTTGAGACGATAAAGTCGTTTGTGGCGGTATAAACGTAACAATGACAGTGGATTCCAAGTGCATAGTGCTGTATCCGAAATGTATCAGCGAAGACACTTGATTGGGCTCTTCTTCGTCGTCTTCTTCAAAATCATAATGATTGGTCGTCAAATCCATAAACACAATTCCGCCTAAAATACAATAGGGCACGGGTTCCCAACAGTGGTGCGTTTCTCGTACTTTGAGCGGCATGACAATGGGCTTTGTAGACGTATCCCTTATCGTTTTTTTGGTGGCCCATTTAAAAACGTGTAGACGAATATCGCGAATGTCCAATGACAATATAAATTCTTGGTTGCAAATACTTACGCGCTTATCGGTCCACGGAACCGAAACAAGGCCGAAATTATCCACGGCATAGCGTTTCTTACCAGAATAAATGGCCATTATAATATCATCTTTGTCCAGCGCGTCTATTCCTATGTATTTTTGTACCGTGCATCCTTGTACAGACGAATGAATATTGTGATACTTTAAATAATCTGGTGTCGTTGTCTTTGTCTTGAAAGGCCACGCCGGTGTTCGTAGTATGATATTGTCAAACGATGTCCATTGTTGAAAAAAACGCAACGTTTGGTGAATGGGCACTGCCAACCCAAGCGCTTCCGATTCAGATATACTTGCAGTGCAAATGCCAATCACCTTTCCGTTCATCAATAATGGTCCCCCCGAATTACCACCGTTTAAACTAATGGACAGTTGAATCATGGAGTGGCCGCGGCCCGATATGCATCCTTCGCACAATTGATAATCTGTCGACAAGTTAGGAAACCCAATGGCAACGACATTTTGAGAGTTGCCTTTGATGGGACGATCATCAATGTCGAGATTTGGAATGGATTTAATGAATGTACCAATATCTTCGTCGTCAAACCATAAAGAGTGTTCGCCGTCCGGATCCACCATAAGTATAGCTACATCGAGAGATGGTACAATAAAAACAATTTCTGCGGTGATCTGAGATTTCCCCTTTTCCGGATAACACAGAAAACATTTCCTTTGAACCAACTCGTCCACCACGTGAAAATTCGTAAGTGCAAACCGCCTCTTACCAGTACGAAGTGGAAATTTAGACCCAAATATAGATGGGTTTATAAAAAACGCAGTGCCGCCGAATTCGACATCTTCCGAGTCCTGGTACGGTTCCCGGAAATTAAACGACCTGTGAACGCCCATGACTTTGGCCACTGATTTTTTAGACAATTGCACCTGGCGAATATTCATCTTAACATAAAGACCATGATCACATCAGAACGCAACAAATCCAATATCATAGAGACAAGTGTAGTTCTGTGTGTGTTAATACAGGAGGTTTTGTTTTAAATATATTATTGTACCATGTTTGAAACATGAGCAAGATCATACTAAAGGGAATGAAATAACACATGAAAATAATTAATCGCATTATTAAACTTTATTTAACATTAAATAGTCTAAGACCGACTTACCATCATTACACATCAGCATTCTTGGATGGATAGTGGTTATGATAAGTTTACAACCCAACACTTTACATTGACTTTGTTGATTTCTATATATAATCTGTACACAATTTTTCAACATTTCAGAGGGCATCATTGAATTTTCTTCTTGAAATTGTGCCAATCCAATTCGAATAGCAACGCGTTCTTGTGTGAATAAAATTACAACGGTGTTAGCTGACTGTATGAATGGTGTACCACCATAATCACGTCGAAATATATGACCAATGGGATCCCAAATATATTTGAAATCGATGCCCGAGTGATGATCCATAAAAGTCTTTAAAGATTGACTTGACAATGGATTTTGAGAAACATGTCGTATATGTTTCTCAAAATCCATTTTTATTTAAAATATACAACTAAATGATACGCCACATATGTTTTAAATATATTACCGTGCAGAAACGATTCGTTTTTCTTGACTTTGACTTTTACTGACAATTCTCGAAGCACACTGTGCGCATGCCAATTCGTGCCCGGGCAAAAAATAAACATCTGCCCCGCACGAATAGCATTGATATTTATATGCATTGTATTGAACTTGATGAATGGGGACAACAATTTTTCGTTTTCGGCGTTGCTTTTTTGCAGGCTCGGCTTTTGGAATACGTAAAGAATATGACGTGTGCATTTTTCAATGTTATATATAACCCACCCAATCTTTTATACAATTATGCGTAGAATATATTCCTTATCTGATCAAGGATTGTCAATGCCCGAACAAGGAACACAAGAATGGTTGGATGGTCGAAAAGGTAGAATCACTGGCAGCAAGCCGGGCGATCTTTATTTCAATTTTAAACAGGAATCGGATTGGGACGAGATCCTCGAAAAGTGGTTTGGAGATGCCGTTGAAAATTTTGATGCTGTTGCTCGCAAAAGAATGGCATGGGGGTCGAAACACGAAGATACGGCCGTACAAGTGATTGTGGATAATATACCCGGCGCTCATTTTTTTGAATGTCCACAAATTCCTATTGACGACGTGTATGCAGCCAGTCCCGATGGCGCGATCATCGTTCTCAAGTCGGGTTCGAATGAACGCGTTTCTAAGGAAACATTGCGTCCAGAAGATGTAGCCTGGCACGCAAACGTTGAAATCAAATGTCCGGGAGGCGGCATTGGAAAATCCCACGAAGAAATGAAGGCAATGGTCGAAAAAAAGTGGAAACGCCCTGCTCCTTACTATATGATACAGATCCATCTCGAAATGAAAGCACAAAATGTCCGAGAGACGTTGTTTGTGACCTGGACACCTTTATTGACACGTATGTGGAAAATTCCATTTGACGATTCATTTTGGGCCTTGTGCAAAGAAGTTCTCGATAATTTTCGTTTGAAAAACATTCCTTTTGAAGTCATGCTCTCCAAAGTGGACACACTAAAACGGCGCTGCTTTGGAGTATCTAATTATCCCATTTGGAAAGAAATACATCATACATTTCACGAATAAAATTAAAAATGTAGTTTTAAATTAGTAGTGTACTGGTCTTTGCGAAGTTGTTTGCGTTCTTCTATCCCCTTGGCTTGGATTTCTTTCTTTTTGGCCAAATGCCATTTAGCAAGTGTTCTTTCTTCTTTTTTCAGTTGGAGTACTGTTGTGTGTATTTTTCTGTAGTGTTTTTTCTCATCGGCTGTCAATTGATTCCAACTTTTTTCGCCGGCCGATATTCTCGGAGCGTAGATTTTATAGATGGCCTTTAAATTTTCATTTTGAAACTCTACTTGTTGGTGGGTTCGATCTATAGACTTTTTAATTTTACTTTTAAACCAATGCCAATGTTGCACTTGTTTACTGGACATGAGTTGAATATTTTTCACTGATTCTCGACAAACAGGACATTGCAATGCCAACTGATTTCCACCTACCCCCTCACGACGGTCGTTATTTACCTGGGCATTCGTCTCGACCAAACGCCTCGCGTGGCCCGCGCATATGATATGTTTGCACGGCATCAAGCGAACGGGGGCTGAATTTTGATCACATCCATAAAAACCACATCCCAGAGGACATTTATTTGGACTTTTCATGATAAATACTTCATCGTCGTTATCGAATTTTTGGTTGGCCCACAGATCTTGCCCTGTCCATAATAATGTAGCCATATGAGACTGTCTCCCAATTCTGTCTAACCAATGGACTGTAAACCCGAGACCCCTCTTTATGAGGTCTCGAATGATCAAGGATGGAAATACTCGTCCATGATAAAGATAACTTGAATAAATAATGCATGTAAAAAGACCTCTATCTTCATACCCCTGTGTTTTGCGTGAGATTATATTATCTGGATCGGCTCCACGGTCTAAACACATTTGTATTAAAGGCCATGCCCCTTGCCATGATGGGGTTCCGTTCGACGGGAATAGTGCCCGTACTAAAAAATATAATGGGCGTTCATATTGTCCCAAATTTGGATCTGCACCGTTGATCAGCATATATTTGACCATTTCTGAATTTTTATATCGGCAAGCTATCGATAACGGAGATGCACGAGTATGCCAGTCATGTTCATTGAAAACGAGTCGGGGATTTAATGACTGGCCGTTTTCAATTAAATATTTGGCGATTATATTTCTTTTAGCGTGTATTTCTGGGGGAGCGTCCCAACTGTGGTTCGTTTGCCTTAATGCAAATCTCAATAAATTCATTTGATGTGACCACGGAATATGAATCTTGTGTTGTTTTACGATTGGAATTATAATATCGAAAAGATCTTTACGACCTCTCATGATCCATGGCCCCAGTCGTAAAATCATGTCTTCCATCGTCAGTTTTCTGATTAAAAGTTTGAAAATAGATAGGTCATCTTCAAAATCAGCTGCGAATTCAACGGGCTGTGATGATTCGCGCCCAGAGATCTTTACGCGCACGTTTTTCCACAGTAGCCATCTAACAACGTCAATGTATCGACCATCGACAGCTCCCAGTAGAATCGTTTTAAACTCATGTTGGTAAAAAGGTGATCTTTTATTGACTGGCCATTCAATGTCAAGTAATTTTGAAAAATGTCTATTTTGAACAATGTTTAATTTGCCCATTTGTGCTGCATAATACACTGCGGGCATTTGTTCTACTGACGTTCTCTGTTTAATATCGGCTCCTGCCTCGATAAGTATATTCACCAATTTTTGTTTTCCAGAGACGCATGCATAATATAATGGCGATTTTGATCTTATAAGCCCCCCACCTTGATTGACATATCTTGTTCTTGTTCGTATGTTTTTGTTTTGAATGTTGGATAGGATTAATTTTGTTATTGCGATTCTGCGATATTTACATGCGTATTGTAACGCTGTCTCGTAATTGTCATCTACCAAAAATAAATCAGCTCCAAGTTGGATCAATTCTGAAACAGTTTTTTGTCGTGACCCATTGGAAGCATTTTCAATGATTGTCATGAGTGCTGTTCGTCCATGTCGTAATCTAAGATTTACATCATATTGACCATTTGCCACTTTCTCCGTAAAATCATCCGCCAATATATCTAATATATTTAAAGTTTTTGACATCATGATTAATTTACTCTTTTAAGTACATTAAAAAATCAAAATGAGTTCACAATATTATTGCCCTTGATATGTACAACGAAAAGAGATAGTATATAAGTAAAAATAAATTAATGTATGTTTGAATGTCCAATTTGTTGGCTGGACCGTCAGCAAAAATCAATTGTGACGTTAAATTGTGACCACCAGTTGTGTAAATTTTGTTGGAAAAAATGGTCTAAATTAAAAGCCATACCTACATGCCCATGCTGTCGCGCGCCTCAGATGCCCCCTGGTGATCCTCCTCCTTTTCAAGTTGTCGTGATTCTGGCACTTCTGTTTTGGTTTCTCTCATATAGTGAGAATAATCCGTCTTTGGCAAAGCCCGCCATTCCTGCATAAAGTCTTTTGTCGGGTTAAATGTTTTTTGACGTGTTGTTGGTTCTGGCAGTTGAATAGGTGCAACGTATTCCATGGGCAGTCCCTTTACGACATAGGGTTCCCAAGCATAGGCCTTTGATAAACATCTCCTCATTGCCAACCGCGAAGAGATCCGAATGGGTCCTTCAGATTGTGAATCAACATAAAATAGATGTTTTTTACCATTGACAACCTCGGGGCGAATACAAGTATAGTGGCGAATCATGGGTTGGTGAATGATGACCCCCTGGAATTTTTCATCTTCCAGCAGCTTCTCAAGTTCTTGACCATGCCATTCGCGCTGATTGTTCGCTTTGGTCACTACTCCACGCTCTACGTCATATCCGCGCTCTTTTACGGCAGTAACAACCGCGGAAACGGACCAATCGCCCCCAAACGACTCGTGGTTCATTTTGTGATCTCCGGTTTCTGCGTGAATAGTTTCGACTGCTTTTCTCATGTCTTCATTTGAAACAGAAGCACTTTTGAACATATTTTGAATCGCATGCAGACCACATTGGTTGGTTCTTTGACGAACAAAAAACATATTTCTAACCATATAAAGAGTCTTATATATTCAAATATTTTTATGTTGTAATTATGTTTATTTTTTCTGTAGAGATCGTCGTAACATTTCCTGAACGACCGGATGTTCGATATTGTCAAAAAATTCTTTCATATCTTGGTCTACTGTATCTAAAGTGGTGTGTACTTCTTTGATATATACAGGGACAATTTCCGCCATGGTGGTGCCCGCCTCCAAAACTCTCTGTCTGGACTCGGCGGTACTGGCGTCGCGCGCGGGCGTTTGCAACATTTCAATCCACTTGAACGTTGTATTTACCAGACCGAGTAGCGAATTTCCATCAAACACATTGTTTCTGAGAAGTTGTTCAAAAAATTCAACGTCAAATTCCTCGTGGATCTTTTGATGGGTACAACCGGACGGGTTCACCATAGAAGCTATACGATCGCGTATTTCAGTGTACAGGCGTACTATATAGTCCACTTGTGGTGGTTCTGACGAAACCGCGTCGGCAATGGCGTCATAGAATGCTTTGTGAAATTGTTCTTTTATTTGCTGTTGAATGCCTTCCATTTTTGGCTAAATATTTAGCCCTTTATACTTCTAACTTTTTGGAAAGCAAGTATTTAAAACATTTTTTAAGAAACCAATGTTGCCGATACTTCGACAAAAAGCCAGAGACACTTATATTTACACAATGCCCGCGTCCGTACCATTCACGCAGATACGGCGGTATTTCGGCATACACGTTCAATCAATTTCACCCACAGAGTCTCCCGCGGGCTCACATATACTAAAAACATGTTTACACCACGATTTACACGGGGTTTCGCAATGCGGGCAAACGTTTGTATATCCGGGTACGGGGCCACAATCATCGCATTTCCAATCGCCCTGGCCAACTTTACAAGGTTGTAGATTTTCGAGCACCGCGGTAAATTCTTCTGGTATGGTGTTATTTACAATGAAAGCAGCGACAGCATCCGAATCTCTGTGATATATGTAGTGTGCCAGGTGAACACCCCCCCAAATGCGCATGTAAAGGGGAGAAATAAAGGCGGGCGTCGAACATGGTCTAAAAAAAAAAGAACTAAAAGGCGACTGTTGAATTAATTCCACGGGGGGTATTTCTGGGCGCTGAATGATATAGTGACACCAGTAAGAGGACGCCCACTCCGGAAACAGTCGCATAGCGCCGATAATATCTAAAAAGGCTGTCTTTGTTTGTGGTTTTTCCAAGAAGCTTTGTAATTTTACGGGAATGATTGACATGTTGATAGTTTAGAAATATTTAGAGTATTTTAAGCAATGTTTTTGAGCATTTTGAGTATATAATGTGGGGAGGGCAAAGTAGATGGACCCGGTGGTGGAAATTTCCAAGATAAGAATACTTCAAAAAGAGGAAATACAAGAGATACGAAACGGTGCGTATGTCATCGTCAAAGACAACGGTTATCTTTATAAATCCTTTTTGTCCCAAGGCGTGACCCGCATCTGGTGCGAACACACTTCAACAGTACCCGTATACGATTTGACGGGCGTTGTTGGAAATGTACTATTTGGCATGAATGACGATACTTGGTTACAATGGGAACGGTCAACGTGCTGGTCTTTGCGACATGTTTATGATTGGTGCCGCTTTATATGTACTCAAAAAAACCAAGGGCCGTACGGAGAAACAGACAGAACAGAACTGAATCCTTTAATTGTTGACAGTGTTTTGCAGTTTTAAATCCCACATGTTTTATAATCCACGTATATATGTTATTTGGTATAACACAGAAATGCCACTCTTTTATTGTGAATATTCCATTTTGGACCACGCCCGTACCGACTGGATGACTTATTTTGGAAGTATGACAACCGACGATGACGCCCGCGATCTTGGTGGTAAAATCGAATTGTTGGGTCGTTGGTCTACAGTTGGCGAAGCGACGGGATGTTGTGTGTGTCGTTCTCCCGACGCCAAAGCGCTGAACGAGTGGCTTTACAATTGGGTGCACATGACAACGTGTGTTGTTTGGCCCGTGTTGGACGATAACCAAGCGCGTAAAATAATATTGCACAGTATTGCCGAAAGACCGACTTACCGAATTTCTTATAACAGCGTCAACGCTGTGCCTTCGCAGGGCGAGTCCCTGTATTGGATTAAATATAAATTTAAAAATGGTTATAATGTCAAGGGACTACACATGTTTGCAAACCTTTCCAGAGAAGAAAATAACGACATTGGGCGAAACAAGTGTCTGGGTCGGTGGCATAACATTAGTATGGGATCTGGTATTATCATTTGTCTTTCTAAATCCGAAGAAGATCTTTTTGGGTGGACATTTAAATGGGTACATATATGCGATTGGGAAATAAAGCCAGTGGTGCACGACACCGAGTGGCGGGCTGTCATTCGGGAAAAACCAGATTTTGCAAAAAAACACCAAGCCCTGTTACAAAAAATGTCCCAATAGTACATTAATCAACGAAATCTTTACTCAGTGCGTATAATTTAAAACTCAGGGCATTTACAATAATAGCACGCGCTGCACACGGGAAATATCCTCGCCATAACCCTCCCTGGCGTATAGCTTCGCGTACTGTACTTCTATTTGCAATCTGACGCGTAGAAATAATATCAAAGGGATAAGTAAGCGTCCAGTTGGCGAGCCCAGCACATGCTCCGGCTACAAAAGATCCTGTATAGGGCTTTACATCTTCGTACACTCCAAAATAAACGGTCATCGCCGCGACTGTTCGGAGATATGCCATGGTAAATCCACGGCCGTGCCATGGTACGGATGTTAATGTTTGTTGACGAATTTTACCCACTGAAAACCCGTATTCTATACCCGAAACGGCGATCCCGGAATAAAACCCTGCCGTGTACGCGTTTTTTGTTTGGTCAAGCATATGACTGTATACCGGAAACGCAACGGTGTTAAACGAAACAGACGCAATCGCGGGATACGAAACACCTCGGTAATAGTCTTTTATGGAAAAATGTCTAAACGTTTGGCCATTTTGAAGCAATGTTTTTACAGTGTCCAGCGGATGACCCGCCAAAGTTTGTACCAGCCCTATACTACCCCCTACTATAAACTCCAACATTAATTATAACTCTAAAGCATTGTATATGTACTTAACATTGAGACGACATTGGGGATTTGTCTTGTTTTTTATAAATAAAAACAAAGTATTTAAGTTCTAACACATAGGTCAAACCAAATGTCAAATGAGAAGAAAGACATGTCAAAAAACCCAGTGGTTAATTTTGACCTCAAACCCACAATGAAACAACCACAAACACCACCAAAAACTCCACCAAAAACTCCACCATCCACACAGTGCACATACTTTTGGCTGTGGGTACCTTTTGGGGTTATTTTACTATTAACCTTTGTAGGGCCATGGTACCATGATTGTGGTCATCTCGATTGCAGCCCACAACGAAACTATGGTCTTTATTGTGACAACTACTGTTTCCATGACCATTACGGACCAGGGGCCTCTACAGGAGGGGCCTTAATATTTATTATTTTAATGTTCATGTTTTTATGGGTTAATCCTTTCTGTTTCCATTCCGACAATAGTAACAGTCTCGGGTACTAATTTAAACATACTGGACGAATCTTCGACAAACGCATGGTACAACTCCGGCAGTTCTTCGGGAGGACCATCGCCTTGTTTGCAATTCCAAACAATTTTGTGTGGACTTTTTTTATTCAAATACATTGTTCGATCCTTGTACGACTTTAATTTCAAACGCCACCAACTGTCCAATTCTTTTATTTTTACACCATAGATGTATTGTTTAGCAAACGTGTTCAGCGATGTTATATGGGACGTATTTCCCTCAAATGTTCTCCAATATAAATGAAGTGGGTGATTTTTATGAATAGAACCGTCCGATTGCCGCCGCAGCGAATAGCACATGAACGATAAATGTCGACTGTTTCCCACCACAACCTTAACATTTGGATCTATGTGTTTGCATTTATCGACATAATGACTCATGGAATTTAAAGTTGCCATTTATAATGGAGAGTAAACTATATATACGTTATACTTTAAAACAAGGTCTCAACCAAATCAATGAAATATACGTATATAAGTTGATTAAAAATAATAAAATGAATAAGACTATTTTATTATTTGGTTTAACTTTGACTTCGGCTGTAGCTTTCCAATGGCCATGGTCATCGACAGTTTCGAATGCACCTGTGAAGCCGCCCGAAAAATTAAAGACGGATATATTGTCAAGGCGTCTAAATACCGACGGGTGCATGGACCCCGTCGCTTTGAACTACGACGAAGATGCAACAACTGACGATTCTTCCTGTGAATATTGTGAAGGAGGAACTCAAAGAGATGTCTCAGTTCACATATCATCTATATCGTCTCTTAGCGGAATTGACGGGTGTGAACTCTGTACCCCCGGTAAATTTTCGACAACAGTAGAAAATGGACACTCCAGCTGCGTCGAATGTTCCATTGGCAAGTTTCAAGGTAGTGAGGGGGCACTCAATTGTGACCATTCGTCACCCGGTACATTTGTTGCCGGCACTGGCGCCATCAGCGCTTCAATCTGTTTATCAGGGACATTTGCTTCCGGTAGCGGTAACGCCGCATGCTACCCGTCGGGAGCGGGCCATTATAGTGCGACGCCAACGCAACGTACTCCGTGCCCTGCCGGACATTTTGCTGCCGGCAGTGCTAATGCAGCGTGTGACCCCGCAGATATTGGTCACTATGTAGCGACCACGGGCCAGTCCGCACAAGTGGTATGTCCGCTGGGTCAGTATCAAGATCAAAGTGGTCAAACCTCTTGCAAGACGTGTACGTCTTCAAACAAACAATATTCGGACACGATTGGATCGAGCGAATGCTCTCAGATCACCGACGACACATATTGTTCCGCGTTTTCCGATATCAATGGATGTACCGCAGCGGACATAAAACAATGTGTATGTCCAACACCAGGAGTTAACGGTACCACCGGTAGACAATGTCATTTTAATGGCGGTGTAAGATGCAAAAGCGAATGTAATGACGCAACGCACTATTACCATCTTCCCATCGCAGACCTCGCGCACACTGCCGGAGATATTGCGCAAGGACCAGCCTTTTGTAAATTAAGGGGTTCACTCACCGTTAGTCAAAACGCCATCGACGGGTTGAATGTTCTTGTTGGTCCTGCTGTTTTATCTTCGGACAGTGTCAGCGCAAGCGATTTGGAACAATTTGTAGTTGATTTATCCACTGAATTCGATGTGCCGTCAAATTACGACAATACCGAGTTAACCGCAGATCAGGTTAGTCTTGCCCGCACCACAACAGAATTAATTATGTCAGGGGTCGAACCCGGTCACGCCATTTTAGTACGTAATGATCAAAGTTGGCTGCCACAATCTGCAATTCAATCAAGTTCCCAATACAAACAACAATGGAAACCGATAACACTACTGATAAATCCGAAAACCAAACCGGCCGAAAACTCGGACCTCGTTGGCCCACTTAATTGCGATGTTGATCTTTACACAATGAGAGACACTAATTACAAAGTTCATCTCTCACAGGCCAACGACCGAAGTGTGAAATGTTGGGATGGAAAACTGAAAACATTAGTCACTTTATTACACGATCCCGTCCTCGGGGAGTTCAGCAGTTATACTGTACAATGCTATAAAGATGACGCGTGGCACTCTGATGGGGTGGACGGACCACAAAAATGCGACAATTCAGGGGAGGGGATCGACAACCCGATGAAAGAAGGCGATTGTTTCATCTGTCCGAATATGATAACATCCAACTTCGCAGACACAAGGATCCACAGATCTTTTATTTTTTCGGATTCGGGAAGTGTTAATGACGAGACGAATTGTATATTGGCGACCGAAAAAATTAAACTGGCGAATGGCGAGTACACAGAGGTTGGCAGACTTAAAACTGGAGATACTTTAGCATCCGCCGATGGGAGAGTCACCAAAGTAGTGCGCGTGATGAAAGATGTGGCTCGCGCTGCAAATGTATATGACGTAGAATGCACAGATGAACAAACAACAGTGACAGGAAGGGGAAGAATAACGGGCGAACACGCGTACTTTTGCAACGGCAAATGGCACCACCCACAATCAACTGGTCTTGTATCAACTGGTAGACAGCTATTAGACATTGTTTCTGTCCAAACTTCCAACTATTGCCGCGACAAACTTATTTTAAAGGGAGGACTTGTCGTTGAACCTTGGGATGGTCGCGAACCCAACGAAAGACGCCCACATGTATACGAAAAGGGAAACAGAATGAAATGTATCAATGGTTAAGTAACGTTAAATTATATAAATATCAACTAATTTCAAAAATTACAAGTTATCTAAATTCGCTGTATTGTAATCAAATATCCCATCATATTATCTCGGCCATGTTTGAAATTTTTATAATTTTCTTTTTTGATTCGTTCAAACCAATGCTGCCCCATGTCCATTCCCATTTTATTTTCAGCGTCTTCGCGTGTTTTACTGACAAGCGTTGACGTTTTTATATTGTCCCAAAAACCATCAGAAGCCACTTTAATAACAGCGGACTCGGTCACTGTTCGGGCATAAACAGAAGGAGTTGCGATAACGCCACCTTTACGCATGTTTTCGTCTCCGATAGACCTCGTAAAAGCAAGTTTTTGAGAAGTGGTCGGCTCAACCAAAACAGTGGCCCAATCTTCATTGACGTTTTTCACATAATATCCCCGCTGTTCAGTTATGGGGAAAATATCATCGCCACGAGCATGTGCCGTCATATAATAGCGCCTGTCGTACAAATGCGTGGTTGTGGGGCTACATTCTCGAATTCTCTCGAATTCGGATAACGTATCGGGTAAATGATCTGCTGTCAGTTTTAAGGCATCGTCCCCCTGAATAATCCACGCTTCCGAATCCGCGACATTCATAGTGAACACACAGCCCTGATCGTCAACCATGACAATAGTTGCCGTTGTCCCCCCTCTCAGAATTTCAGAGGCGGAATAAATATGACCATCTTTAATTTCATACGCATTGTCGCCTCTATCGAGACATTCGACCATGTAACGAAATACGTTCTCCTGAGCCACTGAAAACATAGATTCTGCAATATTTGAAGGATTCTGTTTAAAACGGTCGTAAAATCCAGAACTGGACATCTCGTTATAAAAAGTTGTGGTGACCATCTGGCTAATATTTTTTCCATTAGGTCCATGGCCGTCGCAAATAATAACAATTTCGCATTTGTGTCCGTGTTGGTCAAAAACAGTGAAATGCAGGCCGCTGTCTTGCTGAACAGCCTGCCCACCGATGTCAGAAAGCTGTTCTGATACCAAAACCACAAATTGTGGGGGCGAGGAAGCTTTCGTCCCATCCATCTGCATATGGGTTGGGTGCAATGGGATAAGTGATACCATATTAAGAACACAAAGTCCAAATATTAAGAACACAACGTCCAAATATTAAGAACACAACGTCCAAATATTAAGAACACAACGTCCAAATATTAAGAACACAACGTCCAAATATTAAGAACACAACGTCCAAATATTAAGAACACAACGTCCAAATATTAAGAAC
>Ga0315315_10000100_pt1 | contig 59645 bp, 86 predicted proteins | sample M140m3416metaG_FD_203699 | JGI IMG/M metagenome (GOLD analysis project Ga0315315, IMG submission 203699) | Ammonia-oxidizing marine archaeal communities from Monterey Bay, California, United States - M1 40m 3416 | ecosystem: Environmental > Aquatic > Marine > Intertidal zone | place: USA...
TTCCAAATGGAAACAGGAGAACTGTTATTGTTAGAAGACGGAGGTTCATTAATTAAAGAGGACTTCTCAACTAACATAGAACCAATAGACAATACGGACTTTAGTAACTTATTAACAGTCGAAGGTATATTAGACTTTAGTGAGAACAATCCGTTTGGAGAAATCGGCGGATGAAGATAGAACACTTAGAAAAAATAAATGCAAGTTATTTTAAGCATTTCAAATACTCTGTATACTTAGGTTCTATATCATTACTTGTAGGACTTATGAGTCTTATACACGCAGTTATACCTTGGGTGTTCGTAGAAACACCTTATAAACTAACTAAATATCAGATAAAGTTAGCAGAAGAGGCATTTGGATTAGGAAAGTAATATGTTTAAAAATACAACATTTTATCACAGTCATATAAGAAAAGCCATTATTGCCTTTGGAACTATATTCAATAACATAAACATTGAACGTAAAAATAGTGCAGGAGCAATTGCACAAACATTAAGAGTACCACTAGCGTACTCAACAAAACAAAAATTTATAACAAGAATTAATCGTGTTCCTGATTCAACAACTCGAGGGGAAGTTGCAATGACACTTCCTAGAATGGGTTTTGAAATAGATGGAATACAATATGATCCTACTAGAAAAACAACAGCTATTCAAAAGAACAAAGCAGTTGGTGTAGGTGATGATACAAATACAGTTAGAACCGTGTTTAATTCTACGCCATATAACATGAATTTATCTTTATATATATTTGCGAAGAATCAAGAAGATGGATTACAAATTGTAGAACAAATTTTGCCTTACTTTAATCCTGACTTTAATGTAACAGTTAATGATTTACCAGAGTTAGGAATAAAGAGAGACATAAAAATAACATTAGATAACGTAACGTATGAAGATGATTATGAAGGAGACTTTGCTAGTAGATTAGCAATTATTTGGACACTTAATTTTAAGATGACACTTAATTTCTATAGCAATGTTAATAACGTGGGAGTGATAAAGAAAGCTATTGCAGATGTATTTAACGATCCTGCAATGACATTAGTTAGAACGAATACATCTAACAGGGAACGATTAACAGTTTCCGTAAACCCAGAGTCAGCCACACCTTCAGACGATTATACGTTCCTGGAGACCTTTGATGCCGAATTCGAATAACCCTTTTGACTCTTTAGATAAAACATTTAATACTAAAGAAGTTACTAAGGCACTAGAAAAAAATTTAAAAGAACTTAAAGAGAAGGAAAATCTTCCCGATATTGCTATGTCCGACGATGATAAAGCTAAGTTAAGAGTAGTACAAAGAGACCAGGACTATGAATACGCTAGGTCAATATTAAAACAAGCAGAGCAATATAATGCTGAGGCAATAGAAGGTATATTACATATAGCAAGGAACTCTGACCAACCTAGAGCATATGAAGTAGCAATTACAGCAATTAAAAACTTACAGGATAATGCAAAGGATATGATTGCAGTACAGGAAGCACAAAAAAGAATAGAGAATGAAGACAGTAAAGGCAAACCAATACAAACACAAAACAATTTATTCGTAGGAAGTACGAAGGACTTATTAAAGGCAATTAAAAAAGAACAAGAACCAATTGATATAACACCAGATGGCACAGACTGAACAAACATCATATCACGGTAATCCGAATCTAAAACCATTAGCTTATCAACATGATTTCTCAGAAGAAGAAATTAAAGAGTATGTTAAGTGTAAGGATGATCCTGTATATTTTATAGAAAAATATGTAAAAATTATTACACTAGACTCTGGTCTACAACCATTTAAATTATACGACTGCCAAAAAAGAAAAGTAGATTGTATAATGAATAACAGACGTGTGGTGTTAATGGAAGGACGTCAGCAAGGTAAAACAGTTACATCAGCAGCCTGTATATTACATTACACAATATTCCAAGAAGATAAAACAGTAGCTATTATGGCAAACAAATCTTCAGCAGCAAGGGAAGTATTAAACAGATACCAAATAATGTATGAGAACTTGCCTATATGGATGCAACAGGGTGTTAAAGTATGGAACAAAGGTGATGTAGAACTAGAAAACAATAGTAAAGTATTAACAGCAGCAACAACAGCAGCAGCCATTAGAGGTAAATCTGTAAACTGGTTATATATTGATGAGGCAGCAATCATACCTAATAACATAGCAGATGAATTTTTTACTTCTGTTTATCCTACTATTTCTGCTGGTGAAACAACAAAGATACTTCTAACATCAACTCCGTTAGGTTATAATCATTTTTGGAAATTCTGGAATGAGTCTGAGAAAGGAGAAAACGGATTTGAAAATATGTTTATTCCTTACTATGAGATACCAGGAAGAGATGAGAAGTGGTTAGAGGAACAAAAACAATTATTAGGAGATGTTAAGTTCAATCAGGAGGTCATGTGTGAGTTCCTAGGTTCTACTAACACACTAATAAACGCACAAACAATTGGTAGATTAAGTACAAAAGAACCAGAGTTTCAAAATAATCATTTGGATATATATGATAGTCCAGAAGAAAATCGTTTTTATGCTATAACAGTAGATACAGCGAGAGGCATAGGTGGGGATTATTCGGCATTTATAGTAGTAGATATAACAGAAATGCCATATAAAGTAGTAGCAAAATATAGAGATAATACTATTGCACCCATGTTGTTCCCAGATGTTATAGGTAAAGTAGCAAAAGATTATAATGATGCTTTTGTATTAGTAGAAGTAAACGATATAGGACAACAGGTAGTAGAAATACTGCACCAAGAAATAGAATACGAAAATATTTTAAGTACGGTGACCGAAAAGCAAAGGCAATTTATAAGTCCTGGCTTTGGTAAAAGTACAAAAATGGGTGTTACAACATCTAAAGCAGTAAAAAGGCAAGGGTGTTTTACATTCAAATCGTTATTAGAAGAACAAAAACTATTGATATTTGATGAACATATAATACATGAAATATCAACGTTTATAGAAAAAGGCAACACTTATCAAGCCGATGAAGGCTATCATGATGACTTAGTGATGTGTATGGTGTTGTTTGGGTGGTTATCTTCTCAGGCATTCTTTAAAGATATGACTGATATTAACACAAGGGAAGGTTTATATAAGCAACAAAGTGCAGATATAGAACACAACTTAACACCGTTTATTCGTAATGATGGACAGGAGCCCGAAGCAGAAGTAATAAATGGAGATTTATGGTTACTAGAAGACAATTATGGTAAGAATCTACAACAGAAGCTAAGGGATATGGTAAAAAATTAAGACTTATAAATAATACGATGATAAAAACTTGTGTCATTCATAAGATAATATAAACCGAGGAGAAAAACATGGCATTTCAGCTATCACCAGGTGTACTCGTTAAAGAGGTCGACTTAACCAGTGTGGTACCCGCAGTAGCATCAACTATTGGCGCTTTTGTAGGTAACTTTCAATGGGGACCTGTAGACGAGATCACAACAGTAAGTTCTGAGAATAATCTAGTCGATAGATTTTTTAAACCGAACAACGACACCTTTGTGGATTTCTATACAGCTGCTAGTTTCCTAGCATACGGTAATAATCTTAAACTTGTCAGAGCAGTAGGAGACGCAGCAAGAAACGCTGTAGCTTCAGGAACTGCAATCGTTGTAGACAACGAAGACGACTACGACCTAAACCATTCAACTGGTTCAGGTTCTAATGGTATGTGGGTAGCTAGATACCCTGGAACTTTAGGTAATTCACTTAAAGTTTCATTTGCAGACTCTAGTACGTTTGATAGTAACTCTGTTGCTTCAACTACTATTACTGCAGGCGGATCTGGTTATACAAGCGCAACTGTAACATTTGCAGCAGCACCAGCAGGCGGAGTAACTGCTACTGGTACAGCAACTGTTTCAGGTGGTGCTGTAACTGCTATTACTATTACTAATCCAGGTAATGGTTATACATCAGCCCCAACAGTTACTATTGGAGGAGACGGTTCTTCAGCAACAGCTACAGCGGCATTAGCCACAGATTGGACATACAAAACACAATTTGATAGAGCACCACTTTCATCAAGTACAGTATTAGCAAAGGGCGGGTCAAATGACCAGGTCCATATTATTGTAATAGACGAAGATGGTTCATTCTCAGGCCAAGCAGGAACAGTTCTAGAGAAATTCGAGAACGCATCCAAAGCATCTGACGCCAAAGGTTTAGAAGGCGGTTCAATTTATTATAAAGACGTGATTAATTCTCAATCAAAATATATTTGGTGGAGCGATCATCCAGCATCTGAAAAATCAACAGGTGGATGGGGTTCGAACTCTACTACAACATTTACATCAAACTATACAACATCAGAAGCAACTGTAAGTTTAACAGGAGGAGTTGATGAAGCTCCTACTTCAGGTAATATCCAAACAGGATATTCCAGATTTGCAGACGCAGAAAGTGTTGACATTAGTTTGGTTTTAACTGGCGGACATAGTACAACAGACGTTGATTATGTTATCGATAATATTTCCAAAGTCAGAAAAGACTGTATTACTTTCTTATCACCACAAAGAGCTAGCGTTGTAAACAATGCAGGTTCTGAGGTAACTGCAATGATTGCTGATAAAGCTTCATTAGCTGGAACTTCATTTGCGGTAATGGACGGTAACTGGAAATATCAATACGATAGGTATAACGACGTTTATAGATGGGTTCCACTAAACGGCGACGTAGCAGGTCTTTGTGTAGCAACAGACTTAAGCACAGATCCGTGGTTCTCACCTGCTGGTTATAATAGAGGACAAGTAAGAAACGCAGTAAAACTTGCTTTTAATCCTAGTAAAGCAAATAGGGACGATATGTATAAAAACGGTATTAACCCTATTGTTAATACTCCAGGAACAGGAATAATCTTGTTTGGAGATAAAACAATGTTGGCAGCACCTAGTGCGTTCAACAGAATTAATGTTAGAAGATTGTTTATCATTCTTGAGAAAGCAATTAGTACAGCAGCTAAATTCCAATTGTTTGAATTTAACGATGCGTTTACTAGATCGCAATTTACTAGCTTGCTTACACCGTTCTTGAGAGACGTTCAGGGACGTAGAGGTATATATGACTTTAAAGTTATTTGTAACTCTAGCAACAATACACCCGAAGTTATTGACAGAAACGAATTTATAGCAGACATATTTATTAAACCTGCTAGAGCAATTAACTTCATACAACTTAACTTTATCGCTACTCGAACAGGCGTAAGCTTCGAAGAGATTGGTGGGTAATATAAATAGGTAAGAGGAGAAATAAATGAATATCGAAGAGTTTAGAAGTAGGTTAGGAGCTGGTGGAGCCAGACCTAATCAATTCAGAGTCACTCTTAATTTCCCAACTATTGCTGAAAGCGACAATACCTATAGTATTTTAGTTTCAGGTGCGGCTATCCCAGCTTCAACTGTTAACCCAGCAATTATTCAATACAGAGGTAGGGAAATTAAGTTAGCCGGCGAACGTATATTTGATCCGTGGACAGTAACAATAATTAACGATACTAATCAATCGTTAAGAAGACCATTCGAGCAATGGCTTGATTCAATGAACCAGAAAGATGACAATAGAGGTAATTTAAACCCTGTTGACTATTTCCAAGACATTGAAATTGAGCATTTAGATAGGAACGACGCAACTTTACCAGGCGGTAAATACATTTTATATGATGCGTTTCCAATCAATATGTCAGAAATTGCATTACAGTATGCACAGAACGACATTATCGAAGAGTTTACAGTTACATTCCAGTATCAGAGATACGAGAACGTTGGCGTAGACGTATCCGTTTAACGGATATGATCTTACAAATAAGGTAAGAATAAATTATGGATATATTTGGATTTGAAATAAAGAGAAAGGACCAGGCAACGAACGAGAAATCGTTTGTTGCACCGGCCGAAGACGGCGCTATTGAAAGCATTAGAGCTGGAGGTTATTACGGTACCTATTTAGATTTAGATGGCATTAGTCAAACTGAATCTGAATTAATAAAAAGGTATCGTGATATATCAATGATGGCAGATGTTGATACAGCGATTGAAGACATTATTAATGAAGGTATAGCTCAATTGGAAAATGAAAGTCCAGTTGAAATAAACTTAGATAAAGTCGAACTGTCTAGCTCTGTAAGGAAAAGTATATCCAGAGAGTTTGAGGAAGTAAAAGCTCTCATGTCCATCCAGGATATGGCACAAGACTATTTCAAGAGATGGTACGTAGACGGGAAAATATACTTCCATAAGGTTATCGATTTAGATAATCCTAAAGACGGGATCAAAGATATTAGATATATTGATCCTAGAAAAATTAGACGTGTTCGTGAAGTTAAAAAGGAAAAGAATGCGTCAGGTGTGCAGTTCGTTAAAGATGTAGAAGAATATTTCATCTATAACGATAAAGGTGTTACTTCAAAACCCGGTGCATATGTAGCCCCTGAGAATCAACAGGGCTTAAAAATTGTGAAGGACGCAATTGCATACGCACCAAGTGGTTTGGTAGATCATGATAAGAAAATAGCACTTTCTTATTTACACAAAGCCATTAGGCCTGCAAACCAACTTAGAATGATGGAGAACGCAGTAGTCATTTATAGGATTACAAGGGCTCCTGAAAGACGTATTTTTTATGTGGATGTTGGTAACTTGCCAAAGATGAAGGCAGAACAATATCTAAAAGACATTATGGACAGGTATAGAAATAAACTTGTTTATGATGCTAACACAGGAGAGATACGTGATGATAAGAAGTTTATGTCTATGTTGGAAGACTTCTGGTTACCTAGAAGAGAAGGCGGGACAGGAACTAACATTGATACATTGCCAGCAGGACAGAACCTAGGGCAAATTGAAGATGTAGAATATTTTCAACGTAAATTGTATCAAGCGTTAAACATTCCGATGTCACGTTTAGAACAACAAGCTGGACTTAATTTTGGTAGGGCTGCAGAGATAAACAGAGACGAGATGAAGTTCACAAAGTTTATCGATAAACTAAGAAGAAAATTCTCAGTTTTGTTTATGGATTTATTAAAGTCTCAGCTTTTACTAAAGAATGTTATTACTTTAGAAGATTGGGATGACATTAAAGATGACATCTTTTTCGAGTTTGCTACAGATGCTTACTACACAGAATCTAAAGAACAAGAGATTTTGAGAAGTAGAGTAGAAGTATTAAACGGGTTATCAGCATATATAGGAACATTTTTTAGTAAGCGCTGGATACAGAAAAATGTATTGAGTCTTACAGATGAAGAAATTGAGGCAATAGAAACAGACTTGTTAAAAGAACCTCAGTTACAAAGACAGTATCAATGGTCACCACTTACTGCAGTTGAACAACAACAACAAGAAGGTGGAGATGATGGTATAAATAGTGATATACCTGGAGAAGGAAACCCGGTACCAGGACCGGATAACGGAGCATAGTATGGCAGAAGAACAGAACGATGTAACAGTAAATGATCTAGTAGACGATATAGTCTCTGGACAAAATGCTGATGCACAAGAAAAGTTCAACTCTCTAATGCAACAACGCACAGGCGAGGTATTAGATAATTTGAAACAACAACAGGCAGCTTCTCAATTTGGAGATCAAATTGCTGGCAGAGAAGGTGCAGATATAGGTGAGTTTGAAAAGATGGGACTTGTCCCGGACCAAGCGCCTGTAGGTGACAAGCTCGACGATGCAATCGTTGATATTGACATGCAAACCGGAACGCCAGTAGATAACAATAAAGAAGAGGAACAACAATGAAAACTTTCAAACAATTCAGAGAAGGTGTTGAAGTAACTGAAGCTCCTGTAGATGGAGTTGCAAAAGGATCACTTCCAAAAGATGATCATATGTGTGCAACTAAAATCTTCCACAAGGAATGGAACGAAGGAACACCTATTTTTGGCGAACACGCAGATCCAGACGAAGCTGGTAACGTGTCTTGGTATAAAGTAATGTTCGAACATGGTATCGAACAAGTTGAAGTGGATGACCCTAATGTTGAGGTACTTGAAGAAGGATCTCACGGATCACATAAAAAATCTAAAAAATACTAATTTTAAAGGAAAACCAAAATGGCAGTAACAGTAAACAATCTCAAATTAACACAAGTCCAAGGTGTTGTGAGTGTTAGGGGTACTGCTGCTACAGGGACAATCGACTTAGATGTAACGCTAAAGAAATCTACCGAGACAGCTAGCAGCCCAACAGTAAATATTAAAGGATTACATTGGACACTATCAAGCGGCGCTAGTGCAAAGGTGCAACGTAACTCCGTTGTACTTTATGAATTAGCAGAAAGTGGTAGTTTAGATATGTACGGATTTAACGATAATTCAGAGAACACATCAAACATCGAGGTAGTAATCGCCGGCGGTGATGGTGGTACAGTAATACTAGACTTAGCGAAAGTCGGTGGATTTGGTTCTCAACAACACCAGGATGCACCATTAGATACTAATGATAGTGGTGATGTATACGAAGGAGGTAGTTTAGGATAATGAGACTAATTAAAGAATTTAATGAGGAGATACGATACCTCACAGAAGAGAGTAAAGATCCTAAGAAACCTAACGTATTCATTGAAGGTGTATTCTTACAATCAGATTTAAAGAACAAAAACGGCAGGATTTATCCTAAAGAAGTAATGCAGAGAGAAGTCAACAGATATGTTGAAGAAGCTGTTAAAACTAAAAGAGCTTACGGTGAATTAGGACACCCGGAAGGTCCAACAGTTAATTTAGACAGAGTCTCTCACATGATTACATCCTTAAAAGAGGATGGCAGTAATTACATTGGTAGAGCCAAAATAATGGATACACCAATGGGCCGTATTGTTAAAGAACTTATTAGTGAAGGTGCTCAACTAGGCGTAAGCTCTAGAGGATTAGGTTCACTAAAAGAGAAGGGTGGTATAAATGAAGTCCAAGACGACTTTATGTTAGCAACTGCAGCAGATATTGTTGCAGATCCTTCGGCTCCGGATGCCTTTGTACAAGGAATTATGGAGGGTAAAGAATGGGTTTTTGTTAACGGAAAGTGGAATGAACAGGATATAGAAGAAGCACAAAACGTTATTAAGCGTGCTACTACTAGAGAACTAGAAGAGGCAAAGATGTCTCAATTTAGCAAATTTCTGTCAAAACTTTCTAATTATTAACAGAAAAACTTATAAATATAAATAATATTGATGTTTTATTATTTAAAATAATCCTAATAAACAAAAGGAGAGAAAAATGGGAGTAGAATCCAAAATCAGAGAACTTCTAGAAGGTAAGCAATTACATGAAGAAGTTATAGAGGAAGTAGCTGGGAACCAGCAACCGACTAATTCTGCGGATGCACATCGTCCATTAGATAAAAAGCAAGGTGATGCTACCCCTCCCCTACAAGGCAGTTCAAATCCTAACCCAGAGCAACAAGACCTAAGCGGTACTAATAACCCTGAAGGCGGATTAACAAGCGAAGTAGGAAAGGCAGCGTCAGCAAAAGCTGGTTCAGCCCCACGTCCACAAAACAGTGGTGCTGGTCAGGCTCCTAACTACACAGATGGCACAGATCCACGTAGCGTTGTTAACCAATCATCTTCCAAAGGTAATGTACACCAAGAGGAAGACGAAGTAGAGTTAGAAGACGATCAAGAAGTTTTAGATGAAGTCGAAGAGACTGAAGAAGAAGCAATCGTTGAAGACGAATACGTAGACGAAGGTCTTGAAGAGTTAGAAGAAGGAGAGGAGGAGTCCGAAGAAGTAGTAGCTGAAGAAACTGAAGAAGAAGTTGAAATGACTGAAGACGAAGTAGAAGCAGAAACACTATTCGAGGATGACATTGCTAATTTATTTAAAGATGAAGAGCATCTTTCCGAAGAATTTAAAACACAAGCAGCCTCATTATTTGAGTCTGTTGTTGTTGCTAGAGTAAATCAACAAATTTCTCAAATTGAGAATGAACTTGTTGAAGAAGCTAGCAAAGCTTTCGATGAAGCGAAAGAAAATCTCGTTGAAAATGTCGACAAGTATCTGTCATACGTGACGGAACAGTGGATGAAGGAAAACGAGCTTGCTATTGAGAATGGTTTAAGAAATGAAATCACAGAGTCCTTTATTAAAGGTATGAAAGAGGTTTTCGTTGAACATTACATTGACATTCCAGATGAGAAAGTTGATGTGTTGTCAAACCAACAGCAAGAAATTGATGAGCTAAAATCTAAGTTAGACGAAGAAATTGGCAAGTCAGTAGCGATCAGCGAAGAAAAAGAGCAACTACAAAAAGAGAAAGTATTCTCTTCCGTGGTTGGCGATCTAGCTGAAACAGAGGTGGAAAAGTTTGCAAGTCTAGTCAATGATGTAACATTCGGCGACGCAGAGGAGTACGCTCAGAAACTAAACGTTATTAAGGAAAACTATTTTCCAAAAGCGAAAGCTGAAAATAGCGATAAGCTAGATGATAGCGTTGACCAAGGAGCCTTAGTTGAAAATACTGTTATGGCAAGATATGTAGAAGGTATCAGCCAAGCAGCAAAATTTGACAAGGTTAAAAGTTAATTTTTTTATAAATAATTAGGTTATTAAACATTATAACAAACGTAAATAAAGGAGCAACTAATGTATCTTTCAGAAGAACTACAGAAAAAGTGGCAACCCGTACTAGAGCATCCTGAGCTAGATAATATCAAGGATCCTTATAGAAAGGCTGTTACTACCGTGGTACTCGAAAACCAGGAAAAAGCTCTCCGTGAGGAGAAGGAAGCCCTGTTCGAAGCTACACACGCAAACCAAACTGGTTCAAGCGTAGATAACTATGATCCTATCTTAATTTCGTTAGTTAGACGTGCGTTGCCAAACTTAATGGCATATGACGTATGTGGTGTTCAACCTATGTCAGGACCAACTGGTCTTATCTTCGCAATGAAGTCACACTTTACTAGTCAAACTGGTACAGAGGCATTATTCAACGAAGCAGACACAGACTTTTCTGGCACAGGAACACACGCGGGATCCAACCCAGTAGACGGCACTTATACAACAGGTGCTGGCGTAAGCACATCTACTGCAGAAGGATTTGGCGATTCAACTACACTTAACGAAATGGCTTTCTCTATTGAGAAAACAACTGTTACTGCTAAGTCAAGAGCACTTAAAGCAGAATACACAGTTGAACTTGCTCAAGATTTGAAAGCGGTTCATGGTTTAGACGCGGAATCAGAACTTAGCAATATTCTTTCACAAGAAATATTGGCTGAGATTAACCGTGAGGTTATTAGAACGATTTATAAAGTCGCAAAAACAGGATCTGCAAGCACAGCTACAGCAGGAACATTCGACCTAGATGTCGATTCCAACGGTAGATGGTCAGTAGAACGATTCAAAGGTCTTCTCTTTAACATAGAGAGAGACGCAAACGTAATTGCACAAGACACAAGACGTGGCAAAGGTAACTTCATCATCTGTTCATCAGATGTTGCTAGTGCTTTAGCGATGGCTGGTGTTTTAGATTACGCCCCAGCATTATCAACTAACTTGAATGTTGATGACACAGGTAATACATTCGCTGGTGTGTTAAACGGCCGTTACAGAGTCTACATTGATCCTTATTCAGCAAACACAGGAGCTGCTAGCCAGTTCTACGTTGTTGGATATAAAGGTACTAGCCCATATGACGCTGGTATCTTCTACTGTCCGTATGTCCCACTACAAATGGTAAGGGCTATTGACCCAAGCACATTCCAACCTAAAATTGGTTTCAAGACTAGGTATGGCATGATTGCTAATCCATTCGTAATGCAGGCTAACGGAACTACAGATGCAGATTCATTTACTGCAGACCGTAACCAGTATTACAGATCAGTTAAAGTTACAAACTTAATGTAACAGATCTTTTTTTAAATGGTAAAGGGGGCTAGATTTAGCCCCCTTTTTTGCCAAAGGATGACAAATGAAATATTTGATTGTACTTTTAGGAATTATATTTGTAACAGGATGCGCAGGTAGAATCTATTTAGATGCTACACTACCCAACGATAAAGACGTTGATATTCGCATTACTACAAATACAGAACCTAAAGAATATATCGTTGAAAAGTAACAGTTAGTCCTGTTCTTTCACAAAAGCGTTCAGCTCCCTAGCTAAAGCAATTACTTCTTTTGCTGTTATAGGTTCTATACACTCTAATGGAAATTCCGGATAACTTATATCTCTTTGGTCCAAAGATCTTTGGACGTTATTGACATAAGCATCTAACTTAAAACTTCTATTTTGTTCCAACAAGCCTTGCGCTTGTCCTAGTAAGTCGGCTCGTATTTCAAAGCCATTTCTATTGTTTGACATTATTTTCTCCTCTCTGTGTCTATGTCCTTTATTGGACTTATTATATATTCCTTTGGTACTCTACCTAATTGACTTCTGGTTACATTGAAAGTATTATAAATACTATTGCTAAGGAGGAAATATGGCATATTCGAAAGAAGTAGTAAAAAGATTTGAGGAAGTAACAAATAATCCTGCTGCACATGGTGTAGGACGTTTTGATCCTAAAGACCCTAATGTGGCTACAGGACTAACAGGCGCCCCAGCGTGTGGTGATGTTATGAAGTTAGACTTAAAATTAAATCCGGAAACTGACGTTATTGAAGATGTTAAATTTAAAACTTATGGTTGTGGTAGTGCTATTGCTAGCTCTAGTTTGTTCGTAGAAATGCTAACAGGACTTACAATAGAAGAAGCAAAGAAAATAAAAGATAAAGACATTGCTACAGCATTAGAACTTCCGCCAATTAAAATACATTGTTCTGTATTAGCAGAGGATAGTATTAAAAAGGCAATAGAAGATTGGGAAGAAAAGAAAGCAGGACGTAACAGCACTTGGTTAGAAAAAATGGGTGCAGTTAAGAAACCAACCGATGGAGACGCCATTGCAAGCTAGTCAATTTGACCCTAGCAACATGATTGCAACATCTAGACCACCACTGGTGGACTTTACAGATGAAGCACTTCAAGAAGTTATGGCTAGATTAGAGAAAAATAAATCAAAAGGTATTTACTTTGGTTTAACAGGCGGTGGTTGTGCTGGATTTTCTTATGTTTTTAATTATGCTAATGGACCAGTATCCGAAACTGATATAGAAATTGATTTCGGAAAGTTTAAAGTATGGATGGATATGATGTCCGAGATGTATTTGGCAGGTACAATTATATCTTGGAAAGTCGAAGGACTTAATGAACAATTTGAGTTTATTAATCCTGCTGAAAGTTCTGCTTGCGGGTGTGGAGTTAGCGTATCGTTTTAGGAGTATATAATGGCAAGAACGTGGGCAAAAATAGACCATCGTGCAACAAGAAAAGCAACATCACAAGGTGTTGGTGGTAGAGGAAGAAGTGTAAAATGCGCTACTTCATCAATGAATAAACATAAAAAAAGAAGTTATAAAAAATATCGAGGACAAGGTAGATGACATTAACAAATATTAACAACATTACGGAAGCAGCGTTTACTGCAAATAATCCAGGTGAATTGGATTATCTAAAACCTAATGGATTTAAATTTCAAATACATAATATCCCTAATGTTAGTTATTTTTGTCAAGCGGCAAATATTCCAGAAATTAATTTGCCACCTGCAGATCAACCAACACCACTTGTAGATGTTCCTTTACCAGGAGACAAACTACAATTTGGTACTTTGATGATTAGATTCCTTATACAAGAAGACATGGCAAACTATAAGGAACTATATGATTGGTTAATTGGATTAGGGTTTCCAAGTGACCATAAACAATACGCAAGTTATGGAACAACACAGGAATATAGATTTCCTGATATAGATCCCAAAAAACAAGCAGCTTTGGGACAGTTCTCAGACGCTACTTTATTTGTATTGGATAGTAATAATAACCCTGTGGTACAGTTTACGTTCAGAGACTTGTTTCCTGTTAGTTTACAGGGACTAGACTTTGAAATATATACAGGAAGCACGGAGTATATGACAGGTGTAGGAATGTTTAGGTACAAAGACTACACTATTACAACGGCTTCTGGTATATAAACTTCTTGACATTTAGTTTACTAGGTCCTATAATACTATATTATGAAAATATCACTTGAATATCTACAAGAGGAATGGAAAAAGGATTGTAAGTTAGACGAGCTTAACTTAGGTGGCGACTCAACTAAACAACCAGAACTCCATGCTAAATACCTCAATTACTTAACCACTTTAAAACTACAGGCAAGAAAGGCTAAGAGTAATTTGTTATCCTTAAGACGTTTGAAGTGGCAGTATTATAGAGGTGAGTTAGACCAGAAACAATTAAATGAATTGGGTTGGGAACAATACTTAGGTAATGCTCCTCTTAATAATCAAATGAATGATTTCTTAGACACAGATCCTGATGTCATAAAACAAACAGACAAAGCAGAATATTTAGACACTTGTTTATTACAATGTGAAAGTATTCTTAAGGCAGTAGGTAGTCGAGGGTTTGATATAAGAAATGCAATAGAATGGACTAAGTTTACAAATGGATTACTATAAACCAAGACCTTTACCAATGGCAATATGTACAGATAAAATGTCTGTATTAGTAGGTCCTCGTTCGGGTTCAACAAAAATACAAGACGAACTAGGAGATAATATAATAACACTTGAAGCATGGAAAGAAACAAATTTAAAAAGAGTTGCTGTTTTAAGACAACCTATACAAAGATATTTTAGTGTTAAAAGAATGGAATCTCACGCAGAACAATTACAAGGTACAGATTGGTGGGTTCCTAATTACTGTGAACAATTAGAAGATACAAATTTTGAATACATATTGTTTGGAAATTTATCATCTTATGTAGGAGATGTAAAAGTAGGCACAACATTAACAACAGGAGTTAATCTTAATGACCTAACTTGTGATGACAAGATGAAATCTGAAATGGATTCTTATCACAAACTTATAACATCGAGAAAAGAATTAACCGTAAGGGACTGGCGTGATCTCTGTAAGTAAAAAGAACGAAGTATATTTAAAGATACAAACAGATCCAGGCATTGGTCAGGAAATATGTGACTTCTTTACATTTGAAGTTCCGGGTGCTAGGTTTATGCCGATGTATAAGAATAGAATGTGGGACGGTAAAGTTAGATTGTATAGTTTATATACCAATGAATTATATGTTGGACTATTAAAGTATTTAATTGACTTTGCAAATACATTAGAATACGATATAGAAGTAAATATAGATGACTTAGGAGAGAATGTAGACGTAGAAGGTTTTACAAAGTTATTAAAATTACAAAGTGGCGGTAAGGATATACAAATAAGAGATTATCAAATTGATGCTATAAAACACGCACTATCAAATACAAGGTCATTATTATTAAGTCCTACGGCTAGTGGTAAATCACTAATCATATACAGTTTAATTAGATATCATCAGTCACGAGGAAGAAAGCAACTTATTGTAGTACCAACGACTTCACTTGTAGAACAAATGTACGGAGACTTTCAGGACTATGCAACAGCAGATAATTGGAAAGCTCCTGAGAACTGTCATAGAATATATGGTGGTAAGGAAAAGTCAAACGAATACGATATAACTATTAGCACATGGCAATCTATATACAAGTTTCCTAAAAAGTGGTTTGAACAATTTGATGTTATATACGGAGACGAAGCACATAATTTTAAATCCAAATCACTAACAACATTAATGAATAAATGTGTTAATGCACCATATAGAATAGGAACTACAGGTACATTAGACGGAACACAGACACATAAATTAGTTTTAGAGGGAGTTTTTGGCCCTGTACATAAAGTTACTACCACAAAAAAATTGATGGAGGATAAACAATTAGCAGATCTAAAAATCGTGTGTTGCACGCTAAATTACACCAAGGACGAAGAGCGCAAGTTTATTACCAAATGCACATATCAGGAAGAGATAGATTGGATTGTAACAAACCCACAAAGAAACGAAATAATAAAAAATCTAACTATCGCCCAGGAAGGTAATACTTTAGTTCTATTTCAATTCGTAGAAAAGCATGGAGTAGTATTACATGAGATGATTAAAAAATCCGTTAAGAAAGGTAGAAAAGTATTCTTTGTATACGGTGGAACAGAAACAGAAGTTAGAGAAGAAATAAGAGCGATAACAGAAACACAACACGATGCTATTATTATAGCATCATACGGCACTTTTTCAACAGGCATAAATATAAGGAACCTACATAACATTGTCTTTGCCTCTCCTACAAAGAGTAGAATAAGAAACTTACAGAGTATAGGAAGAGGACTTAGAAGAGGTGAACAAAAGGTACAATGTAAATTATTTGATATAGGAGATGATTTATCCTGGAAGTCCAAGAAAAATTACACATTAAATCACTTAATAGAAAGGGTAAAAATTTATAACGAAGAAGGTTTCGATTATAAGTTGGTAAAAATAGATGTCTGATATAACGATTATAAAGTTAATAGATGGTTCCACATTGGTGGGTATAGTTTCCGCAGGCCCAGATTCATATGAAATAGAACACCCGATTGAGGTTGTTAGTCATTTGTCTATGAATCGAGGTGTTGTAGGAGAACAATTAAGTTTACGGCCCTGGATTGCATTTAGTGATACAGGAATTTTTAAAATAGATAGAATAAATGTTTTGGCGGTATCAAACTTAGATGAAAAATTTGTAGAAGGTTATAACAGTATTGTAAGCGCTACTTATTTAAATGAAAATGTTTCCATTGAGGACCTCCCTAAACTATCAGACATGAGCGAGTCTTATTTAGAGGAAACATTAGACGACTTAGACTTAGAAACATTGGCGGAATTAGCTGACGCCGTTATAAAAAAGCAAATACATTAGGAGTATATTATGGCAAAAAGACGTGATCCAAATTCATCACACTACATAAACAATAAGGAGTTTCTAGAAGCAATGACTGCCTATAGAAACATTCGTATAGAAGCTGAGGAATCTGGTGATGACAGACCTCAGGTACCAAATTATATTGGTGAGTGCTTTGTTAAAATAGCAAATCACTTGGCATATAAAGCAAACTTTGTAAATTATACATTTAGAGATGAAATGATTCTGGATGGTATTGAAAATAGTCTTACATATATGGACAACTTTGATCCTGAAAAATCTAAAAATCCTTTTGCATACTTTACACAAATCACATATTACGCTTTCATTAGACGTATCCAAAAAGAGAAACGTCATATGGAAACTAAGTTCAAGTATATACAAAGTCTCGATATTGAGCAGATACTTGAAGAAGGTGAAGGTAGTCCAGACTATCTCAAATATATGAAAGAAGTTATTGACCAAGCTCAAGCAGATGAAGCAAAAGCTGATGCGGCAAACAAAGGCAAAAAGATGCCAAAACGTAGGCCCAAATACTTAGACGAAAAAATTAAGGCAGAAGAAGCGGCTGCAAAAGAGGCAGCTAAAAAAGAAGAAAACGGTTAAATAGACTCTTGATTATAGGTTGTATAATCATATATAATACTCAACATGGCAAAACTTAGATATAGCGAAGCATTTTATTCAGTACAAGGCGAGGGTAGATTCGTAGGAGTCCCTAGTATCTTCCTTAGAGTCTTTGGTTGTAATTTTGAATGTAGAGGTTTTGGTCAGGAACGAGGCAAACTTATTCCTGTAGAAGAAATGCCCTATATGACAGATCCTAGAGCAGAAAAGGATAATGAAATAGCATATAAAAGTATCGAAGAACTTCCTGTTACTCCTATAGGTTGTGATAGTTCAGCATCTTGGGCGATGAAATACAAACATTTACAATTAACAAAGACAATAGACGAGGTGTTTGAACATATAATTAGTTTACTTCCTAATAATAAATTTGATGAGAGAGAAGATATACATTTAGTTATTACAGGTGGCGAACCTTTATTAGGTTGGCAAAGAGTTTGGCCTGAACTATTAGAAAGGTGTAAAGAAGTAGGTTTGAAGAATGTAACATTTGAAACAAATGGAACACAGAACTTACAACAACAATTTATAGATTATTTAAATGAAGATGGAAAAGACATTCATATTACATGGTCAACATCTCCTAAATTATCTATCTCAGGTGAGGATCAATTCGATGCCCTTATTCCTGAAGCACTATTAGATATGAACAAGGTAACTAACAGTCATTTATATAATAAATTTGTCGTTAGAGACTATATAGATTTTGAAGAAGTAGATTTATTTGTTGATGAATATAAATCTGCTGGTGTTGTTCTGGATGCAGTTTATTGCATGCCAGAAGGCGCAACGTTGGAACAACAAGCCCTAACAGAAAAGGATGTTGCAGAAGCCTGTATGAAAACAGGTTACAAGTTTAGTCCAAGGTTGCATATTACATTATTCGGGAACGCATGGGGAACATAGACGTAACTTGGAATACAATAAACGAACAAGTAGAACACATTAGTGATTTGGTAAAACAGAATAATATTGACATGATTGTAGGTGTTGCTAGAGGAGGATTGGTTCCCGCAGTAATGGTTTCAAATAAAACAAAGGTTCCTATGCAATGCTTAGAGTGGCAAACAAGAGACGGCAACGGAACAGACAGAAAAAAACTTATAGAATTACAGCTTGATAAATATAATTGTCTGTTCATAGATGATATATGTGATACAGGCAAAACAATATATGGTATAAGAGAATTGTTTCCAGGCGCTAAGTTTGCTGTTTTATTTAACAAAATGGTTGACATGGAGCTTGACTTTGAGGGAATAAGACTCTATAATAATACACAATACCAGTTAAAACAATGGATAAATTTTCCCTGGGAGTAAAATATGGAAGTAAGTAAAAAGATAAAAGAACGTTTGGATAAAATAGGCAAAAGATATTACGCAGCGGATAATATCTCAGAAGTTATGTTGCCTGGTGAGAAACAAGAACTGATTGACGAACTAGCACCTAAGTTTAATGAAGTATTAAAGTCATTAGTTATTGATACAGAAAACGATCCTAATAGTATTGACACAGGCAGACGTATGGCCAAGATGTATGTTAATGAAATTATGTCAGGTAGGTATAACACTATGCCAGATCCTAATAGTTTCCCTAACTATATTGAAAATGGATACGAAGGTATGTTGGTTGTGAGAAGTGAATTAAAAAGTTTATGTTCACATCATCATCAACCAGTTACAGGTATTGCTTATATAGGAATTATTGCAGGCGATAAACTATTAGGGCTAAGTAAGTACACAAGAATTGCACAATGGTGCGCTATGCGAGGTACATTACAAGAAGAACTTAATGTAATGATAGCAGATGAAATACAAAGACAATGTGAAACAGAACACGTAGGTGTCTACATACAGGCAACACATGGATGCTGTGAGAACAGAGGTATTAGAGCTCATAGTTCTTTAACACAAACAACTGTCTTAAGAGGCGGTTTTAAAAATGCAGACTTGAAGAAAGAATTCTTCGATAACATAACACAACAACAAATGGTATCACCTAGATAATGGATATTAATAAACCACACATAGTCGTTGATTTGGAAACTTTAAGTGTACGTTCAAATGCGTGTATAGTTTCTATTGGCGCTGTAAGAATAGAAAACTTAGAAATTGTTGATGAGTTTTATGTGAACGTAGATCCTAGGACTTGTAAAGATGCAGGACTACATATTGAAAAGTCCACACTTGATTGGTGGGCAGAACAACCTAAGGAAATTAGGCAAGCGTGGCAAAAAGATCCTGTGCCATTAGATGAGGCATTGGATAAATTCCAAAAGTTTTATGGGTGGGATAGTATTCCTGTTTGGGGCTATGGTGCTAACTTTGATATTGTCATATTAGAAAATGCTATGACATTATCTGGTTGGAATGAAAACAAACCTGAAATGGAACGTTACCCTTGGAAGTTCTGGGACATATATTGTTTAAGAACTCTCATGAATGTATTAAATAAAAGGCTACCTAAAGCAAATAATCATAATGCTTTAGATGACGCTGTAGCAGAAGCAAACTTATTAATAGAGATATTGAAGTCATGATAGAACAATTAAAAGAAAATATAGAATTTTGTAGATGCCATTGGAAAACACTTTTTATAGGTAGTTTTCTTATGCACTTTGTATTTGATTGGTTTATATTTGGACTAGGAGTTCTATTAGGTATGCACATAGGACATTAATTATGGATAAAGTATTAGAGTATGTAGTTTCAGGCACAAGTTATATGAGGTTAAGCAATCCTCAAATTGCTAACGATGAAACTAATTCAGGTATTGTTAGAACACTAATAGAAAAATTAGTACAAGACAAACATCATCACAAATTTAGTATGCTATATAACGGACATACTGAATCAGGTTTTGGAGAACGTTTCAAATCCTATAGAGAATCTATTCATAAAGTTCATGTGGACTCAGGAGGTCTACAGGTTGTTACACAAGGATTAGATTTGACTGATGAACTAAAAGAAAAAGTTTATCGTAACCAAGCACAATTCGGTGATGTGGGTATGTGCTTTGATGAGATTCCAGTGATACTTACAGGCGAAAGGTCAGAACGTAATGATGTAAAACAAAGGTTCTTTGATTTTGAAAACTATGAGGAGATGGCAAGAGCTACAGGTAGAAATATTAAAAGACAATTAGAAATATTTGATGAAGAAGAAAGCTCTTGTAAACCTTTTATTATTCTACAGGGTAATTGTGTTGATACATATTTACGTTGGTATGAATGTTTACTCGGTGAAATACCAACTGAATGGCATGATAGATTAGGTGGTATAGCAATGGGAGCAGCAGGTTTAGGAACAGGCCCATTAGAAGATGTTAAAAGAGCTTTTATTGCTAGTGAAATAGAAAAAGTTTGGCAACAGGATAAAATGCACTTACACGTCTTAGGTGTAGGTAGTATTAGACGTATGTTACCCTACATTGTATTTCAACAGAATGGTTTATACAAAGACGTAGACATTTCATATGACTCTACAACACATAGTAGAGCCGTAGAAACAGGTTTATTTTACATGGGTACTGGTACAACTAAGTTTTCTAGACAAATGACTAATTTGTATAGAGAAATGTACGATAATTGCACACAGGAAGTCAATTTAGGTGTAGATCTTGACACATTTTACAAGATGTTGAACACACCAAGCACAAAGGCAAAAGAAGAATGGGGCGATTTACATCAATGGATATATGTAAGGACAGCATTTACACTTATGTCAATTAAAAACTTTATGTCTCATCTAGAAACAATGATGTTGGATAAAGATACCCTAATTAAGTTTACGGGTAAAATGAAACTTGACGGACAGTTCCGTAATCTCTATAATGTAAACAATAGAGAGGACTTTGACTATTGGGAGAACAATCAATACTTAGGAGGTATGATGAAGTCAATGTCCGTGGCGAAGGAAGCGCCAATTAATTTGGAGGAACTATTTTGAATATCTTTATGTTACATGAGAACCAGCAAAAATGTGTAGAGTCACATTGTGATAAGCACGTTGTTAAAATGGTTATTGAATACGCACAATTATTGTCCACAGCGCACAGAGTATTAGACGGTACAATGTACATGGACAAAACTGCTAACGGTAGAAATATTAAGCGTTGGCGAATAGAAGGTGATGAAGTAAAAGAGTGGGGTTTGTACAAAGCATCTCACATCAATCATCCTTGTGGTATATGGGTAAGGCAAAGCGATGCCAACTATATGTACTTGCATAACTTGTGGTACAAACTTTGTAAAGAGTACACGCATAGATATGGTAAATTACATCTAACCGAGGCAAAACTTAGAAGCATTATTTGTAACCCACCAAAAAATATTCCATACGCTCCAATAGCAGACGTACATAATATGCCTCAAGCTATGCCTGACGATGCAAAAATACCAAATGATATTGTATCTGCATATCGAAGGTATTATAATATGTACAAATTGGATTTTGCTAGATATACAAACAGAGAGGAACCAACATGGTTAAGAACAGGTACATAAAAGTTAGTTTTCAGAAGGAGGGTATTCATAAATTCCCAGGAGCAGATACGAATCCTAAATACGCAACAGGAAACTGGGATGACGTCTCATTTTTAGGATACCCTCACAGACACATCTTCCATTTTTATGTAACACTAGGTGTTTCTCATAACGATAGAGATGTAGAGTTCATACAATTTAAGCGTGAACTAGAAAGACTGTTCACAAAGAACGTGGTACACTTAGATTACCAATCATGTGAGATGGTGGCAGAGTCACTTATAAATTACATAGAAGAGAATTATCCTAATCGTGCAGTAAGAGTAGAAGTGTATGAGGATGATGAAAACGGAGCTATACTAGATAATGATTTATTTAATTGATTTAGAATATGTAGAAACTCGTTACACGGCACAATGGAAAACAGAACTTCCTCAAGCTATTGCTGATGCTAACGATACTTCTGTTACAATTATAGAAGGTTCATACATAGAACAAGATGTTTCCTCAGGAACATTTTTAGATTTCTCAGCAACAAACATTTACAAATCACAGCAAGTACAAAAAATTGCTGAACTGTTTAAAAACGGTGATGTAAAAGATGGAGATCATTTCTTATTTACAGACGCTTGGCATCCAGGTATTATTAATTTAAAATACATGGCAGAATTACAAAATATTAAAATAATTACACATGGATTATGGCACGCAGGCAGTTATGATCCACAGGACTTTTTAGGTAGAATGATAGGAAATAAAAGGTGGGTTAGAAATACAGAGTATGCCATGTTTGATGCCTTTGATAAAAACTATTTTGCCTCACAATTTCATATAGGTTTATTTGCACAGGAAATGTTTAATGATCCTGAACAACAAAGTTATTTACAAAGCAAAATTGTTAGAACAGGTTGGCCTTTTGAATATCTAGGTAACACAATACAAAACGATACAATAGGTGTTGAAAAGGATAACTTAATATTGTTTCCTCACAGAAACGCACCAGAAAAACAGTTAGAAATATTTAAAGATTTACAATACATGATGCCTGAATATGATTTTATTAACTGTGCAGAATATGATTTAAAAAAACAGGATTATCACAAACTATTAGGACAGGCAAAGATTGTATTTAGTGCTAATCTACAAGAAACATTAGGTATATCTTGTTATGAAATACTATTAGCAGGTGGTTATCCACTTGTTCCTGATAGATTGTCTTATAGTGAGATGTATGATAGTGAATTTAAATATCCTAGTGAATGGACTTTAAGTTATGATGATTATCAAAGTAACAAACAGGCTATGATAGATAGGATAAAATATATTATGGAAAACTTCAATTCAAATGAATTAAGAAGTGCAGCAGAAGAGAACACAAAAAAATTAACAGAGCAGTATTTTTCTGCTAGTAACTTATATCAGGAGCTAAAATGAATATGAAAGCGTATAACTATTATTCGACAAAAACTTATGGACACGAAGAAGGATTGTCGTGTGTATTTAGACAACCTAATGCAACACATAGCCATTGCAGTTTACTACATGGTTATTCTTTGTCCTTTAGTTTTGAATTTGCATGTCAAACTTTAGACGACAAAAACTGGGTTGTAGACTTTGGTGGATTAAAAGAACTAAAACAATGGTTAAAAGATAATTTCGACCATAAGTTTGCAGTAGCAAAGGATGATCCTGCACTACAAGAATTTCTAGGACTAGAACAAAAAGGACTAGCAGATGTTGTTGTAATGAATGGTGTAGGTTGTGAGAAATTTGCAGAACAAGCATATCATTTTGCTAATGACTTAGTACAAAAACAAACAAATGGCAGATGTTATGCCACACAATGTGAAGTAAGAGAACACGGGGCTAATTCGGCGATATACAAGGCGGCCTAAATGAAAATCGCCTTAGTTACTGATACGCATTTCGGTGCGAGACAAGACAATTTACAATTCGACGCTTACTTCGAACAATTCTATACAGATTTTTTCTTTCCGTATTTACAAGAACACGGAATAAAAACGATATGTCATTTAGGTGATATATTTGATAGGCGTAAGTATATAAACTTCAATACATTAAAGTCTTGTAAAAGATACTTCTTCGCTAAAGCAGCAGAGTTAGGTATTGAAATACATATGATACCTGGTAATCATGATACTTACTTTAAAAATACAAACGATGTCAATAGCCCTAATTTATTATTAGGAGAATATGATAACATAACATTATATGAGGAACCAACTGAAATAATGTTAGACAGACATAAGGTATTATATTTACCTTGGATATGTGGAGAAAATTATGACAGGACTATGGCCAAAATTAAAGAATCAGATGCAAAGACTGTATTCGGACATTTCGAATTCGCAGGTTACGACATGCTTCCTGGAATGCCTAATCTTCATGGCATGGATCCTAACACTTTTGACGGTTATGATCTTGTGGTCAGCGGCCACTTTCATCATCGTCATAGCAGAGGGAATATTACATACATGGGCAACCCTTACGAAATCACTTGGTCTGACTATGACGACCCTCGTGGATTCGCCTTATTCGACACGGTTGAAGGAAGTTTGGAATATCATGACAACCCGTTTAGAATCTTCCATAAAATTTATTACGACGATTCAACTTTCGAGGGCGTCAATGATATTAGGAACTACGATTTTAATCCTATTATTGGTGGTGTTGTTAAGCTTATTGTAACAAAGAAAACAGATTACAAATTGTTTGATAGTTTTGTAGACAAATTATATCTTAATAACTTATTAGACTTAAAAATTATAGAAGACTTCTCAGAGTTTGAGGACGAGGCATTAGGAGATGATATTAATTTAGAAGATACAATGACACTTCTAAAAGAATATGTAGATGTAGTTGAAACAGACTTAGATAAACAAAAAATTAAAAACTTATTGCAGACACTTTATTTAGAAGCACAAGATACTATATGATACACTTTAAAAATATTAGATGGAAAAATTTCCTTTCAACAGGAAATGCGTGGACAGAAGTAGACTTTCAAAGGTCACCAAGTACATTAATTATTGGTGAAAATGGAAGTGGTAAATCCACTATGTTAGATGCTTTGACATATACTTTGTTCAACAAACCTTTTAGAAGTGTAACCATTCCTCAACTTGTTAATTCTATTAATGGGAAGAACATGGTTGCAGAAATTAACTTTCAAATAGGTAGTAAAAATTATTTGATAAGAAGAGGATTTGGGCCTAGAATATTTGATATAGAAATTGATGGTGAAAAATTAGATAGTGATGCCAACATTAGAGATATGCAAAAGTTTCTAGAGGAAAATATCCTTAAACTTAATTACAAATCTTTTACACAGATTGTGATGTTAGGAAGTACATCATTTACTCCGTTTATGCAGTTACACTTAGGTGCAAGACGTGAGATTATTGAGGACTTACTTGACATAAGTATATTTTCATCTATGAATCAAGTCCTTAAAGGTAAGTATGTACAACTTGAAAACCAACAAAGAGTTATAGAAGGTGAAATAGAAGTAGCTAAGCAGAAAGCAAAAGTTCAAGAGGAATATATACTAACACTAGAGACAGATAAACAGGCGAAAGTCGATGACATTCTTAAACAATTAAAGGAAGAAAAGAATGCGGTCCAGACAAATCAAGAAACGGCAAATGACCTCCATGAGGAGAAGGAGGCGCTTGGCGATGTTACTAGCACAAAAGCGCAACTCGACAAATACCGAGACAGATTCCAAAGACAAATAGAACAACACGAAAAGGCCCTGGCGTTCTTTGAAAATAATGATGAGTGTCCTACTTGTCAACAGGGTATACCACACGAACACAAAGATGAATTATCCTCAAAGGATAAAGATAAAATTAATGAAATACAAACGGCATTAGAAGAATTAGAGAAGAAGTATACGGAAGTTAATGCCTTATGCAACAAAGTAATTGAAATAGATGAAAAGATAATGGACGCTAATAACGAAATTATTACTCATCAAAGAATTGTCCAACGTCTACAGTTAGAACTAAATGATACAGAAACAAAAGTAGGAAATATCACAGAAGAAAAGGCAAAGTTAAAAAAATTAGCAAAAACAACTTTGTCTAAAGTAGAAGATAAAACGGACCTCACTCAAGAAGAACATTATTATAATGTAGCCAGAGCTATGTTAAAAGATTCTGGTATAAAAACTAAGATTATTAAAGAATATTTACCTATTATTAATAAATTAGTTAATAAATATCTACAGGCTATGGACTTTTTTGTTCAATTTGACCTTGATGAAACATTTAAGGAAACAATTAAGTCTAGACACCGAGATAAATTTAGTTACGCATCATTTTCAGAAGGCGAAAAACAAAGAATAGATCTCGCATTAGTATTTACTTGGCGAACTATTGCTAAAATGAAAAATAGCGCAAGCACTAACATACTATTATTAGATGAGGTGTTTGATAGTTCATTAGATGTGAACGGTACAGACTATGTTATGACTCTATTGAATACAATAGGAGAAGACACGAACGTATTTGTTATATCTCATAAAGGCGATCAATTGTTTGACAAATTTAGAAGTGTAATTAGATTTGAAAAGAGGCAGAATTATTCTGTCTTAGAAAACAGGAAACAAGAGAACGATTTTGAGCAAGGGAAGTAAACGTAGACCAGAAAAAGGTGACGCATACAGAAATAATTGGGACAGAATTTTTAATAAAAGGAAAGACATGATTGAAATATATGGAAAGACTAGATGTTCATTTTGTAATTCAGCAAAGGCACTAGCAGAATCAAAGGGACGTGACTATAAGTATTATCTTTTAGACGCGGATTATACTGAAGAGGAGTTTTTTGAAAAATTCCCTGGGGCTAGAACATTCCCTCAGATTGTTGTAGAGGGAAAAGCTATTGGCGGATTTCAAGAACTACAGCAGGTACTTAAAGGTTAACAAGTGGAATTCAATATGGAAACATATAGACCATTACCAAAAGGTTTAACGATACTAGAATCCAAAATAGATGGATTAGGATTACACGCATCTATGCCTCATAATGCAGGAACAGTATTTGGAGAAACTCATGTCTTAGTACATAGTAGAGATAGACATGAATGGATTAGAACTCCACTAGGAGGTTTTATAAATCATAGTAATACTCCTAATTGTTTTATTACAACGGATGCGGGAGACAGAACTTTATACGCAATAAAGCCCATTAAAAAAGGCGAAGAGATAACAGTATTTTATAGATTTAAAGGGTACGATGGTATCATAGGAGATACTGGAGCACCTGACATAGGATGTTAAGATGGAAGAAGCAGTAATAACAGAAACAGAAACAACAGAACTAGATGGATTAGAATTAATCGATCCTGGAAGTGAACTATTAAAACGTGCACCGACTCCGTTTGATTTTGAACTTGATAACGCTGAGGAATTGAGCGAACAACTTATAGAAGCTATGAAAAAACTAGGAGGAGTTGGACTTTCTGCTAACCAAGTAGGAATAGACAAATCAGTTTTTGTTATAGGAGACCAAGGAGACTTTACAAAAACATTTTTCAACCCTGTGGTTGTGGGTGTTAGTGAAGAAACAGAAGTTATGAAAGAAGGTTGTTTATCCTTCCCAGGTTTGTGGTTAATGGTATCACGCCCTAAACAAGTTTCAATTAAGTATACTGATTTAAAAGGTGAAGAAATTATTGAGACATATGAAAGTGTAACGGCAAGAGTAATACTACATGAATACGACCACATGCTAGGGTTCAACTTTACACAAAGAGTTTCCAAAATGAAATTAGAACGTGCAATTAAGGCGTTCAATAAAAAACTTAAAAAACACCAAAGACACTTAGCTTTACAAGCAGCTAACATAAATAACTAAAAGAACAGGAGAACAAAATGGCAGACGATACTTTTGATTTCGGATTCACGGCTGTAGATGAACCAAGTGATAATGTACAGCAGCCTGGACCTGCTCTAAATAATGATGAAGTGCTTGATAAATTACAGCAGTTAGAAGCTAAAATTTTACAAGCAGATAATTCAAATATGGTGAACGAACATAGGGCTCTTATCGAGTCAGATGTTGCAAGCAAACTTCGTGATGTTGAAGATCTTGTACTACCTTTACTATATAATTTACAAAAGAATCCTGAAAAGGAATATATTCATTGGCCAAATAGAACGACTATTATTGATAAACAAATTGAAAAAATTAAGGCGGTAACAAGATACTATGAGCGAATCAACTAAACCAATAAACAATCCTCAGCAACTAGGTAACGCATTCGAACGCCCGGTTGCTAGGATATTTGATTTATATCTCTCAGGCGCAATAGAATCGGCAGAGAAATATCAGGATTGGAACCAGATTTTACGGTCATCAGGTGAAAATGATGTAATCGTAATGCACATCAATAGCAATGGAGGTAATATATTTACTTGTATTCAATTGATGCGAAGTATAAGGGAGACTCAAGGAACAGTCGTAGCTTCAGTAGAAGGTATGTGTTTCTCAGCAGCAACTCTTTTATTCTTAGTTTCTGATGTATGTGAAATTAGCGAGCACTCGCACTTTATGTTTCATACATACAGTTCAGGAGCTTGGGGAAAAGGTAACGAACAGTTAGAGTCAGTTATGGCTGATGATAAGTGGGCTCGTGCTTTATTTAAAGACGTATATAAAGACTTCTTATCATCAGATGAGCTAAAAGAAATGATGCAAGGTAGGGACTTTTGGTTATCAGCAGATGAAGTTACAAAACGTCTCGAGGCAAGGAATAAGAAAAACGCAAAAGCTCAACCTCGTAAAAAGCTATTGCAAAAACAAGGAAAGTAATGAAAAATATATTATGGGCGCTACTATTCGCCTTACTAACTACCACGGCTACTGCTGAAGAAGTAGAAGAAGTGATTGTTGTCGGAGCATATATTGTTGAAGGCAATGCAGACGTAGAATATGATGACACTTTATTGGAATCTATTATGCCAACTAAAAGTTATGTCGCAGGAGGCCCTGGAGCCTTTCAAGGCATTATGTTGAATGGTACTGATACTAAGCATACAGCTGTTTATAAAAATGGTGTACCTGTTAATGATCCTAGTTCTGGGTGGTTCGATTTCGGAACAGAACTAATTACAGGACAGAATACAAAACTTATATCAGGACCTAATAGTGTACAATTTGGAAGTGGCTCAATGGGTGGAGTAGTTCTTATAGAGGACGACTTAAAACAAAGAGAGTTTATCAGTAAAATTGCTGATGATAAAACATTCTTATTTACATCAATTGATGGTTTTCAGTTAGCACATTATAAAGGGACAAATGGTTCTGTTAGAAGTGATAATACAGAAAACGATTGGTATGAAAATACAACTGCTAAATTTGGTGGTGATGTAAATGGTTGGAGTATCAGAGGAGAATATACTGATTACAATTATGATTACGATAATTGTTGGATGCCTGATTTCTCAGTATCTAATATATGTAATCAAGACGGAGAGAAAACATTTTTATCTGTAAGAAATGATATTGTTACTATAGGTTATATGAGTAATGATGCAACACATAATACAGGGTTTGAATTAGACACAGAAAGATATTATCTTGATGCAACAGTTTACCAAGGTTATGGTATGGAGTTAGGGCTTACAGGACAGAAAGAAACATACAACAAAATAGATAGAGATATTGGTTCCGTATGGTTTACTTGGACAGATGACAGAGGAGTTTCTGTTGGATTACGCTACGAAGAAGATGCTGAAATTATCAGAGTAGGATACGAAACTGATGTTGTAAAAGTTTCTGTAGGTAATAGTTACAGACGTCCTAATCTATATGAAGAAAATGGTGACGACTGGGTATCAGCAAATCCTAATCTACTTCCTGAGGAAGGCATGGGTATTGATGTAACTTGGAACAAATTCTCAGCATTCTATAATGAATTTAAAGAAGGTATTGATTTCGATATGTCAGCATATCAATATGTGAACACAGGTTCATACGATGCTTATGGTCTTAAATTTATGAATCAATGGGTAACGAACACAGGGTCATTCTTTTTCTCTACTACATATACACAAACAGATAAAATCAGAGTTCCTGATTGGATGACTAAAATATCATACTGGACAGCAGGAAGAATAGGTAGTATCCCATGGACTGCAGAGGTAGCATACATCTCAGAACTTAATAAAGGGGCTGACTTTGATGGCAGAGAAATCGACGATGTAGACAACATAGATCTACGTTGGTCCATACAACCTACTGCTAAGTCTACATTAATGTTCGCGATTAATGATGTTTTAGACAATAATTTTGAAGTTTTACCCGATTATCCAGCAGGAGGACGTGAATTTACGCTAAGCTACCGCGTAACCTATTGAAATAAATAGAGAAAAGATTTCAAAAAAACGCACAAAAGTGCTTGACTTTAGCTTCTATAGGTGCTATCATATACACATAAACTAAAAAAGTGAGGATTTTTAGCAGTGAATGAGATAAAACAAAAATCAGTATTAGCGAAGTTATTAGCAACAGAAGATATAGCTGTTGTACATGACTCAAAAATGCCTACTGCGGCATTCGATGTAAAAGAACGTACATTGTATTTGCCAGTATTTAAGAAAATGTCTGAGGACTTATACGACCTCTTTATTGGACATGAAGTAGGACACGCACATCATACTCCTGAAGAAGGATGGCATGATGCCGTATGTGATACACCTGAGCTAAAGGGCTTCTACAACATTATAGAAGACGCACGTATAGAAAGAAAAATTAAAGCCCAGTATCCTGGTTTAGCGTCCTCATTCTACAAAGGTTACAAAGAATTATTTGATAAAGACTTTTTTGGTATTAGAGGTCGTGACATCAACACATTCCCATTCGCAGACAGAATTAACATTCACTTTAAAATAGGCCACATGGCTAGCGTTAATTTTTCAGAAACAGAAAAAGTTTTTATAGAACGTATTGCAAAAGCAGAAACATGGGACGATGTTAAGACACTTTCACAAGAACTAGCAGGCATCTCAAAAGAAGAAGCAAAAGAACGTGCACAAGAAGGTGAAGAGTTACAGAAACAATTAGACGAACTTAAGGAAAAGATGGAAGGTATGCGAGGTGAGCAAACTCCTAATCCTGAGGACAAAGAATTGGATCAATGGGAAACACGATACGAAATAGAAAAAGAAGATCGTGAGAAAAATGAAGATGAAGATGGAAATGTTCCTGAAGATTACGAATTTGATCGTTACAGCGATGAAGTAACTAAAGAAGTTGATGAGCGTGTTAAAGATGCTGAGAAAAGACGTGAAGAATTTGAATCAACAGAAAAAGACTTACAAGAACTTGAAGCACAACAAAAAGAACTTGAAGAAGACTTAAAATTCCATGAGGAAGAAGGTCAACATTCACAAACAGATTCTTGTTTCCGTAAAAATGAGGTTAAACTTGTTGATATGGACGCAGCACAGATGTTGTATGTAGACTTAGACGGTCCTACTGAACCAGAAGATGTTATAGTTCCAATGAACGAGTTATATAATTGGGAAGATTGTGTTACTCGTGAAGTTGGTTATGATACTAGAGAGTCTCAGCCCGAAGAACTTAAAAGATGGGGACTTAAAATGGCTCGTGATTACGAGGCATCTAACAGACCAGTAATTAATCAAATGGCTCAACAGTTTGAACTTAGAAAAGCAGCAACAGGTTTCAAGAAAGCACGTATTTCTAAAACAGGTAAGTTGAATGAGGACAAATTGTGGGCATATAAGTTGACTGAAGACTTATTCCAACAAACTCAGGTTGTTCCTAACGGTAAAAATCACGGTATAATTATGTATGTTGATTTATCAGGCAGTATGTGCAACCACATTAAAGGTACAATAGAACAAGCAATCAATGTTGGTATGTTCTGTAGAAAAGTTGGTATCCCTTTTGATGTTTATGGTTTTAGCGACTGTGGTAAAAGGTCAGAAAGACTAAAAGGTAAATTCAAATCATTAGATTTTGAAACAGGCCAGTTCATAGATTATGGCAATGTTAATCTAGTACATATGATTAGCTCTAAGTGTAAGAAAACAGAGTGGGATAATGCAATGGCATATCTAATGTGCATGATGAAAGGTTATGAACGTGGTGGATATAGATACGATGATGAATACGAATATGTTTACATTACAAATTCGTTCTTCAGATTAGGAGGCACACCATTAAATCATGCACTAGCATATGCTCCTAAAATATCTAAGTTATTTAAGAAGCGTTATAACGTTGAAATACTTTCAACAATATTCCTAACAGATGGTGGTGCAACTGATAACTTACAATGGTACAAAAGAACTGAAACTGATGATGAAGGCGAGAAATTTGTAAAAGTAGATTACGCTCGTGGCAAACAGCTTGTAGCAAAAGTAGGAGCTAGCACAGTAGCAGGACCTAAAATGAACGGTATGTATTATGAGAGAGATCCTGAAACTAAGTTCCTTATAGAGTATTACAAAAAGGTCACAGGTGACAGAATATTTAACTTCCACATAGTAGGTACAAAGCGTAGAGACTTTGAGTCAGAGTACAGCAGACGTTCAAAGAACTACTGTTACCAGGAGTTTGATAAGTGGTATAAGACGGTACTTAAGAACAAATTTGGAGTGCTTATAGAGGACTCTGGTTGGGATACATCACTTATTATTAAAGGTCAAAAGGACCTTCAGATAGACGATCAAGAACTTGAAGTAAAGAGCAACAAAAGAGGTGATTTACTCCGAGGATTTAAGAAGTTTAGTGGTACGAAACGTACTAGCAGAACTTTTGTTAACCAAATCATAGACTTAGTAGCATAAAAGAATGCAAAAGAATGAGAAAAAAAGGTTGACTTTAGGTTCCAAAGGTGCTATCATATACACATAAACTAAAAAAATAACTATTAAATCTTGTGAGGAGATATATTATGAAAACAATTGATAGAGAAAACTTAGTACAAGCACTTCAAGCAGCCGATAATGGCACAGGTGTTTTTACTAGGAAACAAATAATCGAAACAGCACAATCAATAGGTGTTGGTTTCCCAGCCTGGTTAGTTAATAAGCCAGATTATAAAGTTGATAGAGGAATCTATAACTTGACTGCAATGTTCGGAGGAACTGCACAGGCAATTGAACTTCCAAAGGCAGCCCCACAGGCTCCAATTATGGAAATACAATCCAACGTAGCTCCAGCTCCCGAGGTATTGACTCAGGCAATTCTAAATGTAACCGTAGACAACTTAGTCCCACTCAAAGATGCGACTTATGTTCCATATGGTTTCTTCAAGGACTTGAAAAAAGTTCTTACAAGTTCTATGTTTTACCCAATTTTCATTAGCGGTTTATCTGGTAATGGTAAAACTACAATGGTAGAACAAGTATGTGCGAACCTAAAACGTGAGGCGGTTCGTGTTAATATTAGTATTGAAACTGATGAAGATGATTTAATCGGTGGCAATACTCTAGTTGACGGTAACGTCGTGTATAGAGAAGGGCCCGTCCTCACAGCGATGAAACGCGGGGCTGTTCTTATACTTGATGAAGTAGACAGAGGTTCGAACAAGTTAATGTGCTTACAAGCCATACTTGAGGGGAAACCTTACTTCAACAAGAAGACAGGCGAAACCGTAACTCCTGCTCCCGGCTTCAACATTGTTGCTACAGCCAACACAAAAGGTCGAGGTTCAGATGATGGCAAGTTCATAAGTGCCAATATACTCGACGAGGCATTCCTAGAAAGGTTTGCAATTACCGTGGAGCAGGAGTACCCTACTTTATCAACAGAGAAAAAGATTGTTCTAAACAAAATGAACAAGGCTAATTGTGTAGACGAGGAGTTTGCACTTCACTTAGTTACTTGGTCAGATGTAATTCGTAAAACATATTACGAAGGTGCAATTGATGAACTGATCTCAACTCGTAGGTTAGAGCACATTGTAAATGCGTTTGCAATGTTTACAGATAAAACTAAGGCAATTGAACTTTGTGTCAACAGGTTCGATGAAGATACTAAGGCAGCATTTATAGACTTGTATGCCAAAGTTGATCCTAGTGTACAGATTAACGAAGGTGACGATGAGATCCTAGACAACGAAAAGGCGGAGGAAGACTTTGGCGAAGAATAAAATAGACTATAAGTTTAACGAAGGAGCTCTTATTCAAGAGCTCCAGGCGTATATCGACGAAACATATGGTGGTCATTATAGCAGAAACAAATTCCAATCAACGGAATTTATCAGTGATTGTGGGCATGGTATTGGATTCGCGATAGGAAATATATTAAAGTATGCACAAAGGTATGGCAAAAAAGGTAGCACAGAGGACCATAGAAAGGACCTAATGAAGGTGTTGCATTATGCAATAATAGCGCTCAATGAGCATGATAAAAGTACCACAAAGCATTATTTAGACGATTAAAAGTTTATAAATAAGAGTATAGAAAGTTAATTTAGGAGAATTTAATGGCATATTCTAAAATCAATACATTTGTCCGACCAAGCACTGGTACAGCATGGACATCAGTTAAGGACCACGGCGAAGGTTCTGACTATTGGGATTGGAGAAGACAGTATCAGGCAGACAATGGTATTAGTGTTTCTTTTGATTTATCATCAGATGAACTAACATTAACTGTCACAGAAACTTGCGCAGACGAGGCAACTTACGATGCGTTTAAGACAGCGGACTTATCTGATGGTAGATATAACGCATTAAGAGCTGATTTATCAGCAGCAATGGCATCGGCAGGAATAACTTTGGCGATAACCGAAAACAACGACGGTACAGTACAAACTTTAATGGAGGCGGCCTCAGTATCACCTGAGCTTACTGGTTAAAACGGTACTCTTACCACTTGATTTTTAGTATGAAAGGTCCTATAATAGTAGGATAATATTTGGAGTATATTATGAAATTATCGAAAAACACAATTGAAGTTCTAAAGAACTTTGCAACTATCAACACGAACATTCTAGTTCGTGAAGGTAGTTTACTTTCAACAATTAGTACAGGTAAAAATATTTTTGCACGTGCAGAGATTGAGGAAAGTTTCCCACAAGAATTTGCAGTCTATGATTTAAATAGCCTGCTATCTTTACTAACAGTCATAGAAGATCCTGACGTAGTATTCGAGGAAGAAAGACTCCTCGTGTCTAAAGGTTCATCTAGATTTGAATATTACTTTGCAGATCCTAACATCATTGTTAGCGCTCCTGATAAGTCAATTGAAGTAGACAACTTCTTCGAGTTTGAACTTACAAAGGATAACGTTGAAATGATTCTTAAGGCTGCGGGTATTACAGGCGCACCTATGTTATCTATTAAAGGTGACGGTGAGAACATTAGAGTAGAAGTAGGAGATCCCAATACACCTAAGTCCAACGCATATAGAACAGACATCATACAATCAGACGTAACGTTTGATGCGAGACTGGCTATTGAGAACTTTAAGGTTATTGCAGACACTTACAAAGTAATCGTCTCTAAAAAGAAATTTATGTATCTTGAAAGTAAAGCTGGTCGTAAGTATTGGTTAGCACTTGAAAGATCCTCAGATATATAGGAGTAACTATGGACGAGAGTAAATTAGAAGTAACAATCCGAGAAGCGACTAACGGCTGGATTGTTGAAATTAATCTGGATGGTGAGACAGTAGAATATATTTTCACTAGACCCAACCCAGCAATTAATTTAGTTAGAAAAGTAATGAAGGGAGAATTAGATCCTTTCGCATCAGGGGAGGATGAATAATGGGAGAGCATGTATTTACAGAAACTGCTACAATCGCAGAAACAATCCCACCATTCAAACTAATCAAGCAGGTTAAAACAACTTCAGGCGTATCTAAATTTGTAGACATGGACAACGATGTTCTGTTTACAGGTAAAAGAGTAATTCTATTTGGATTGCCTGGTGCATTTACACCTACTTGTTCTAGTAAACAACTACCAGGATTTGAATCCCAATATCACTTGTTTAGAAACTTGGGTATTGATGACATCTATTGTATTAGTGTCAACGATACTTTCGTAATGAACGAGTGGGCACAGGATCAAGGATTGGTAAATGTAAAACTTATCCCAGATGGTAGCGCCCAACTTACAATTAAACTTGGCATGGATGTTCGTAAGGACAATCTACAGTTTGGTGTTAGAAGTTGGAGATATGCTGCAATCTATGATGATGGCAAACTCGTACAGAGTTTTATTGAAGAAGGGTTTGGTGATAACTTCGAGGACGATCCTTATGTTGTTAGCACACCCGGAAATGTGATGGAATGGATTAGAAATAATCCTTTTGAAGGGAAAGATATTAAACTTGATATCTCAGATTCGACAGATATTAAGGAAGATATTTCCTAAAACCTTTTTCTGTGACAAAATTTTTTACGATATTTTGGAGCAAAAAAAGTTGGTTAATTATATTATGAATAGGAGTGAGTATGGAACCAGCACAATTCTTATGGGTTGAAAAATATAGACCCAAGCGTATAGACGATTGTATCCTTCCTGAGGATGTTAAAAAACAATTTAAACAGTTTATAGCTAAAAAGGAAGCCCCTAACTTATTACTAGCAGGTACTGCTGGCACAGGTAAGACAACGCTCGCGCGTGCTCTCTGTGAGGAGTTAGGGTGTGACTATATAGTAATCAATGGTAGTGATGAAGGTCGTCAGATCGACACTCTCAGGACCAAGATCAAGCAGTTTGCATCAGCAGTTTCATTTGAGGGTGCTACAAAGGTAGTTATACTAGACGAGGCGGACTATATGAACCGCGATAGTGTACAACCTGCACTTAGGGCGTTCATAGAGACGTTCTCAGAGAACTGTAGATTCATCTTTACTTGTAACTATGCTAATAGACTTATAGAGCCCTTACATAGTAGAACAACTGTCATAGACTTTAAGATAGCCCCTAAGGACCGTCCTAAGATGGCTAAATTGTTTATGGAACGTATGGCATACATCCTAAATAATGAGGGTGTGGACTACAATGAGAAGGTCCTAGCAGAGCTATTGATGAAATACTTTCCTGACTATCGTAGGGTTATCAATGAACTCCAGAGATACTCTGTGGCAGGTTCTATTGATGAGGGTATACTAAGTAACTTCCAGGAAATTAACTCTAAGAACCTAATAGAGAGCCTTAGAGAGAAGGATTGGAAGAAGATGAGGCAATGGGTTGTCAACAATGTAGACACAGATCCTCAAGGGTTATTTAGACAAATATACGACACATTATTGCCTGAGGTTAAAGGTATTCCACACTTGGTACTCCTCATAGCAGACTATCAATACAAAGCGGCATTCGTAGCAGATCAAGAGATCAATATTACTGCATGCTTAACTGAGATTATGGCTAATGTGGAGTTCACATGAGCGACGGTATACTAGAAGGGTTCGGAGACCCTATTGAGGATATAAACGAAGAGGACTTTCAACAGAAAATTAAAAAGATCTCTCCGTTTGATTTTGCCAACAGCATAAACTTTACAAAAGAAAACCTAATCGTAGATGAGAGGACAGAAAAAGAATATAATCCTTTCATTGTAAACCGTGCAATGGGATTTGGTAAAGACACAGTTATAGCTGGTAACGAAATGAATTCTCGTCCACATCTAGATAACAAAATGCAATATGATTTTCTCCGTGAGGTTGTGAGGAAATCTAAACGCTATAATAAGTGGCTAAAAACTGAAGAAGAGAACATTGAAGCAGTACAAAAGTTCTTCGGATACTCTTTTATTAAGGCAAAGGAAGCTTTATCTATACTAACTGAAACAGATCTTGATCGGATTAAACTGTACCAAACCACTTCAAAAGGTGGAAAGGTATAAATAGTTCAGTAATTATTAACAGGCTATAATTGAAATGAATGATCAAGAGAATTTCTTTAATATTGACTTTCCAGGTTATGCACCCATCGAAGTCTCATTAAAAGACCCCGAAGACTTTTTAAAAGTTAGGGAAACTTTGTCTCGAATAGGAGTAGCGTCTAAAAAAGAAAAAGTTCTTTATCAATCATGCCACATCTTACACAAGAAAGGACGTTACTTTATCGTACACTTCAAAGAACTATTTGCTTTGGATGGTAAAGAGGCAGATTTCTTAGAGAATGATTTGCAACGTAGAAACACGGTAGCAAAACTCTTGTCGGATTGGGGACTGATTGATGTTAAGGAAGAACTAGGAGAACAGGCGCCACTCAGTCAGATAAAAATAATATCTTTTAAAGAGAAAGGTGAATGGAATCTAATTCCTAAATATAACATTGGAAAGAAGACAAAATAAAGACTTAGAATACCTAGAACTTATTAAAACAACACAGGATGCAGTTGGTCCTGGGTTTTGTGTCCTCAAATGGTATCATCAAGAAATGCACTTAGCAGAGGGCATGAACCATTCATGTTATCATTGTCCTCAGCATAAAATACCTTTAGGATCTGATTTACATAACACACCTTTCAAAGTAGAACAACGAGCGAGAATGTTAAATGGTGAAAGGCCAGAAGAATGTTCGTATTGTTGGAGTGCAGAGGATTTAGGTTTAATAAGTGATAGGCAAACATTAGCAGCACAATTTTTCCAAGATGCCAAAAATGTGGTAGAAACTGCTGTACGGGCAGGACTAGAATACGTTTATCCGAGATACTTAGAAATATCTTTTACAAATAAATGTCAAATGTCTTGCAGTTATTGTACTCCTGCTAAGTCTAGTATGTGGCAAAAGGAAATAGATAAGTTTGGAGAATATGATTTAGAACATGGACCTTCTAAAGCACAATACAATAGCAGAGATGATATTATTCCTACAGAAAGTAATCCTTATATTACAAAGTTTTGGAAATGGTTCCCACAAGCATACAATCATTTGTTCGTATTAAGAGTTACAGGTGGCGAACCGTTATTAGATAAGAACACATATAAACTGCTGGAGTACGTCAAAGAACACCCGAGAGAAAGGTTAGGATTCCACGTTAATTCAAACTTAATGGTTACAGAAAAACGTGTGCAGAGGTACATAGATCTAGTCAAAGATAAAAGTAATAATAAGACTTATGTAAGTATAGATAATTGGGGTAAACGTGCAGAGTGGATTAGAAATGGTTTGGAAATGAGACACTTCGAGAACAATTTACATAAGATATTAGATGCAGGAATGAATGTGGGGCTAATGATTACATACTGCTTATTATCTATACCACACTTCGAGGACTTTATAACTAGAATAGCATACTTAAAAAGAAGATATCCAGGACAAGTAACTATTGATACACCACATATGGTACAACCAGAACACCTAACGGCGATGATTGCTGATGATTATACAATAAATAGTATGTTAGGCCAATTAGACTATATGAAGAATTTTATTGGTGGCGATATGTTTAGTATAGGAGAATATAAAAAGTTTGAACGAACAGTAAATTGGATTGCCAATAATAGATTCACCGGCGAGGAACTTAAACTACACAGAAAAGACTTTGCTAAATTTGTAACTGAACATGATAAAAGGAGAGGCACTAATTTTTTAGAAGCTTTTCCTGAATTGAGAGATTTTTATGAGAGCGCACGTTCACAGGATATTTAATCCAACCTTAGTAGAAATATATGACTTTATGAGTCGAGAAGAATGTGAGGAAATTGTTAGAGATATAAAACAATTTGGTACATTAAAAGACGCTGAGGTAGTAGCAAAAAATCCTGAAACAGGATTAGATGATTATTCAACATTATCAGACCACAGAACTAATAGTAATTGTTTTCTTCCATATAAAGATAGTCACATGGCTAGAGAGTTTTTAAAGAGAGCAAGTTTGGTTTGTCAACTACATTGGAGTCAGGCAGAAAATATACAAGCAGTTCACTACAATGTCGGAGAGGAATATAAAGCACATCACGATGCGTTCCCACCTGAAAGTACAAGACTAGAAGGGCCAAGTAAAAACGCATCTGGCAATCGGGTAGCAACTGTTCTATTATATCTAAACGATGTAGAAGAAGGTGGCAGCACATCATTTCCAGAATGTAGAAAAACAATTATGCCAGAAATAGGTAAAGCAGTCGTGTTTAGTAATACATATATAGGAACACAGGTTAGAGACCCACAATCATTACATTCAGCAGACCCCGTTATAAAGGGAGAAAAGTGGGCAGTTAATTTATGGTTTAGGAATAGAGAGGAAACTAACCTAAACTATCAGGAATGGTTAAAAGAAAGACATAAAGAACTTGAAAATTAAGGAAAAAGTATTATATATAGTATATAGGTGCCGAGAATGGGCCTATAATAAATCTTTGCTAAATTATAGGAGGAATATATGACAATTTACGAAGAAACTTTTGGACGTTTTAGTCCGTTCACAGTTGGATTTGATAGACTATTTCAACAACTACAAGCACAGTCTGTTACTAACCAACAAAACTATCCACCCTACAACATTGTAAAATTAGATGACGAACATTTCGTTATTGAACTTGCTGTTGCTGGGTTTGATAAAAAAGATGTTACCATTCAAATAGAAAAGAATGTTTTATCTATTGAAGGTAGCAATGAAGATTCTGAGAAGGAGTTCGTACATAAAGGACTTGCTTCTAGATCTTTTCAAAGACATTTTACATTAGCAGAAGATGTAGAAGTCAAAAGTGGCAAACTGGAAAATGGTATTTTAAAGGTAGAGCTTGAAAGAGTTATTCCTGAGGAAGACAAACCAGTTAAAATTAAAATTACATAATTAATAAAAGCGAGAGGAGCAACAATGTCAAACATTAGAATTATAAAACTTACTTCTGGAGAGGACATCATTGGTGATGTTAAAGAACAGGAAATTGATGGTAATAATATGATTGTAATTGAAAAGCCAGCAGTTATATTAATGATGCCTAAAACAGATGGTCAAGGTGAAGAAGAATTCGGTGTTGGACTAGCTCCTTACGCCCCTTTTGCAAAAGGATATGCAGTTCCTATTTTTGCCAATCATGTGGTATCATTATATGAACCTGAAATTCAATTACTAAATGCTTACAATCAACGATTTGGATCTGGATTAGTTCAACCTGACTTTATAAATAAAAAGGTATTAAAAGAAGTAAAAGAAGGAAAATTAATTAAAACATAATGTACGAATATAGATGTAAAATTGTAAAGGTAGTAGATGGAGACACAGTAGATGTGGATATCGACTTGGGTTTCGGTGTATGGCTCAAAAAGCAGAGAGTTAGATTATACGGGATCGACACACCGGAAAGTAGAACCCGTGATCTCGTCGAGAAAAAGTTCGGACTCATGGCGAAGGAATACCTCAAAGAATTGCTTGGAGATGGAGCTATACTCAAAACGAGGCTCGATGGAAAAGGAAAATATGGTAGGATCCTCGGTGAGTTTTTAGTGAATCCTTGGGACGAGACCAAACAGGTGACGCCCGCGCTCACTTATAGCGTTAATGATTTATTGGTAGAAAATCATCATGCTGTTCCCTATTTTGGGAAATCCAAAGAAGAAATCGCAGACTTACATATAAGAAATCGAACCTTTTTCGACAAATAATACTTGACTTTAGGTTCGTAAGATCCTATAATGTATAATAATTAGAATGGTGTTTATATTATGAACTTTTATACTTACGCACGTCATTACGGTGACAAAGTCCTCGTTCGAGGCATTAAAGATGGTAAGCGTTTTGTTTCAAGACAAGACTTCAGGCCAACCCTATTTGTTAAATCTAACAAACCTTCAGAATACAAATCCATTTATGGTGAGAACTTAGCACCTATACAATTCGACGGCAACAAAGCCGCTAATGAATTCTTTGATAACTACAAAGACGTATCTAATTATCCTATATACGGACAAAACTATTATGCGTATCAATACATAACAGAAAAATATCCTGGTGTTGTTGATTGGGACAAAAAACATATTTCAATATGGTCTATGGATATAGAAACAACAGCAGACGGAGGGTTTCCTAATGTAGATAATCCTACTGAACAGCTCTTAGTTATTACAATGCAGGATAATCTCAGTAAAAAGATAAAAACATTTGGTTTACATAGTTGGACACCAGGTGAAGAAACAAAAGACTTAGATGTTGATTACGTTCATTGTAAAGATGAATATACTCTATTGAAAACATTCTTAGAGTGGTGGCAGGATAATTGTCCCGATGTTATTACAGGTTGGAACTCAGCATTGTTTGATATTCCTTACTTGTTGGCTAGAACAGAACGTATATTAGGAGAAGGCGAACATAAAAAGTTTTCTCCCTTTGGACTTGTAAACAAGCGTCCTATTAGATTCCAAACTAGGGAGATGACAGCATTTGAAATTACAGGTGTTGCACAATTAGATTACCTAGACTTATATAAGAAGTTTACTTATGTTACTCGTGAATCCTACAAACTAGATTTTATTGCTGAAACAGAACTTGGTGAGAAAAAACTTGAATCGGGTTACGAAACATTCAAGGAGTTTTATGATAATGACTGGAATAGATTTGTAGATTATAATATCATTGATACAGTTCTTATTGATAAACTTGAGGATAAAATGAAACTTATTGAACTTGCACTTACAATGGCATATGACGCCAAGTGTAATTACAATGATGTTTATTCAGCAGTTAGAACTTGGGATAGTATCCTTTATAATCACCTGTGGGAGAAAAACATTGTTCTTCATCAAGGTGGTGGACGTAAGGAACGACAAATAGAAGGTGCCTTTGTACAAGAGCCCGTGCCAGGTGGTTATGATTGGGTATCATCATTCGATGCTACAAGTCTATATCCTAGTATTATTATGCAATACAATATGAGTCCTGAGACTATTGTTCCTGGATTTAAATATGATGTAAGTGTAGATGACTTATTAGATAGATATAAACTAGATAAACTTAAAGAGAAAAACTATGCCATGGCAGCTAATGGTGTATGTTTCTCCCGTGAGAAAAAAGGTTTATTTCCTGAGATAGTACAAAAGTTCTTTGATGACAGATTAAGATACAAAAAACTTATGCAGGATGCACAGCGTAAATATCAAGAAACAGGTGCCAAGGCATATCAGAATGAGGTTAGTAAGTATAATAATTTCCAGATGGCTCGTAAGATTCAATTAAACAGTTTATATGGTGCGTTGGCTAATCAATACTTTAGGTTTTATGATGATAGAATTGCTGAAGGTATTACTATGTCAGGACAATTAATTATCCGTGATACTGCTAAAGCTCTTGATGTGTTTATGAATAAAGTATGTGGCACAGAGGATAAAGTTTATTCGTTCTATTCTGATACAGATTCTTGTTATGTAACATTACAAGATATGGTTACAAACTTCTTTGCAGACAAACCTAAAGACAAGGTACTTGACTTGTTAGATAGAATTGGTACAGATAAAATAGAACCTGCTATCGATAATGCGATGGTTAAGTTGGCAAACTATACAAATGCCTTTGAGAAAAAGATAGATTTCAAGCGTGAGGTAATTGCAGATAAAGGTATATGGGTTGCTAAAAAACGTTATGCACTTAATGTATTAGATGACGAAGGATTACGTCTTACAAAACCTAAACTAAAAATTATGGGACTAGAAATTGTTAGAAGTTCTACTCCAATGGTTGTCAGAGACGCTTTGAGAGAGGCAGTTCGTTTAGTTCTTACAAGTGATGAGAAAACATTACAAGAATATATTGAAAATGTTAAAGACAATTTCAACAAACAATCTCCTGAGGAAGTAGCATTCCCTCGAGGTTGTAACAATCTTAAAAAATATGAGACAAGTAATGGGATATATGCGAAGGGTACTCCTATTCATGTCCGTGGTGCTTTACTTTACAATTCACAGTTGGCTAAAAATAAACTTGGTTACAAATATGAAAAGGTACAAGATGGTGATAAAATTAAATTCTTGTATCTCAAAGAGCCTAATTCAATAGGAGAAAATACAATTGCTTTCGTAACAAAATTGCCTGATGAGTTTGCTCTAAAACAATATGTGGATTATGAAACAATATTTACTAAGGCATTTTTAGATCCTTTATCTAACATTGTACAACCTTTAGGTTGGAATACAGAAGAACAGGCAAGTTTAGAGGACTTATTTTCATAATGGCTAATGTTATTACTCCAGGTTTTACAACATTAATTACAGGAGGTTGCTCCTTTACTGAAGACGCAGTGCAAGGTAACTCTTGGCCAAGTCATGTTGCAAATAACTTTGCTTTAAACTTAAAAAACACAGCAGTATCAGGAATAGGAAATAGAAATATAGCAAGACGTGTAATACATATGGTAGAAAAAGAACTACAGGAACCTGGCATAAAGAATAGGAATATCCTTGTAGGAATATGTTGGTCAACATCTGCTAGAACTGAATATTTTAAAAGAGATATTCCTAGCGAACAATTAGGATTCAGGCATTGGACAAAATTTGTTTATGAAGCAGTAGGTGATTGGGTATCAATAAATCATAATTGGTTACAGAAAGGTGCTAAGGATTCTGAAATATATTATAAATGGTTTCACGACGCACTTGGAGGAGTAATCAACACATTAGAATCAATAATGTGGGTACAAAATTATTTGAATACAAAAGGCATTGATTATTTTATGACTTCAATGAGCCCATCAACTTTTGGAAATGCAGGACAAAATTGGCTAGGAACTGATGGTTTCTTTGATATTGACTTTACTAAAGGTGATGGAAATATTAGTTGGTTGTTCAATGCTATTAAATCACAAGAACATAGATGGCTACCAGTAGACAGTTATTGGGATTGGATGTTTGAACAAAATAATCAGGACCTATTTAAAGAGGATGAATACAATCCTGCTATATGGAATAAGTTAATTGAGTATATAGACCATACAGGTAAAACAAAACAGAATTATCCTGGTTGGCATCCTAGTCCAAAAGGACATAGAATATTTACACAAGATATTATTATACCGTACTTAGAGGAGAAATATAAATGGTAGGCAAAGACGAAAGAGATAGTCATTTTAAAATTAGTATGATTAAGAGTGGCGTAAGAATTGGCGCTTGTATCTGGGGACTATGGATGATAGAAGTTATGTTAGTAGGATTTTTATTAGCAGAAATATTAGGAATTTACGAGGAGTTATAAATGGGAACGAATGCTTGGAGAAAGAAAGGCATAAATGCTAGAAGGGAGGGTGCTTTAGAAAGACTTAGGGCATCTAAATTTACACCTAAAATTGTTAAGGGAAAAGAACGCAATGAAGAGAACTGGACAAAGAAGAAGGAAGAACAAATCGCGACACTTGAATCCAGAATTAGAGGCGCATAAGGTTAAGTTTCAAGAGAAACGAATCAAGGATCAAGAAAAAGAGATTGAAGAACAATGGAAACGAATACATGAAACTATTGATATGTGGACTTCCGGGTAGTGGTAAAACTACACTAGCTAGAGAACTGGCATATTACTTTTGCGTACCACATTTTAACGCAGATACTATTCGAGAACATTTTAATGATTGGGACTTTACAGAAGAAGGAAGAGAAAGACAAGCATGGCGCTTTGCAAATGATTATCCATTTGGAATCTTCGACTTTGTTTGTCCTTTAAAAAAGTACCGCAGTATTGTACACCCAGATTACGTCATATGGATGGATACAATAAAAGAAGGAAGGTTTGAAGACACAAATAAAATCTTTGAGCCGTTAGAGGAATATGACATACGAGTAGATAAATGGATAAACATAAACCAACTACGCAAATGCTTGGAAGATTCCAACCCTGGCATGCAGGGCATACAGAACTTTTTAAGCGAGCAATTTCCAAGACTGGTCAAGTAATAATACTTCTAAGGGACATGGAAATAAATGAAGATAATCCTTACAGTGCTGTTCAAAGGACAGAACTAATTAAGGTTGAACTAGAAAATGAAGGGTATGAATATGGAGAACAATACGAAATCATGGTAGTACCTAACATTACGCATATAACTTATGGAAGAGACGTAGGTTATAAAATTGAACAAGAACATTTAGATGCTGATATAGAAAATATCTCAGCAACTAAAATTAGAAAACAGGGGTGGCTTAACAGGTGAAAGTAGCAATAATTGGTTACGGTTTTGTAGGTAAAGCAACGCATAGATTGTTAAGTAAAACTCCTACATTTGAAGTTTTAATTCAAGACCCTGCTTTGGGTCATGAAATTAAAAATTGGTCAGGTGTTGAGTATGCTTTTATTTGTGTACCAACAAATCAAAAAACAGGTATACATAATGACGGTAAGTTAGACGTGTCGATAGTACACACCATTCTAAAAACTCTACCGGAACACGTCCAACCTGTCATTAGAAGCACACTCGGCCCTGACCAAACCCTTTTTATTGTGGAACAATTTTATCCTTGTCCTATTATTATGCCAGAGTTTTTACGAGAAAACCATTGGAAGGCAGATGTGGACAACGATAGTATAGATATTATAATAGGAAGTTACAATACAGATCCTAGAGGTTTAGTATACGCATTAAGGTCTTTAAATAGGAACATAAAAATTACAAATCCTGTTACAGCATCAATGATTAAGATGGGAAGAAATGCTGCACTGGCAATGAAAGTTGCACTGGCAAATGATTTTTATGATATATGTAAAAATAACGGTGCTGACTTTGATGTCTTTGTAGAACATCTAAAGGAAGATCCAAACTTAGGGGGTACGCATTGGGACGTACCAGGACATGATAATAAAAGAGGTTTTGGTGGAACTTGTTTACCAAAGGACTTGACACACACTTCAACTTTATGTTATCATACAAACAATATTATGGAAACGGCTGTAATGGCCAACAAAGAAAGAAGGAGTGATTATGAGTAATTTAGTTGATAGATTACAGAAAAACAGCACAATTAGAGAGACTGCTGTTTTATCTGATTCTAAATTTTTTAATGATAAGGACTTGATACAAACATCTGTTCCAGCAGTTAATGTAGCATTGAGTGGAAAACTTGATGGAGGATTAACGCCAGGACTTACAGTATTTGCAGGCCCTAGTAAACATTTTAAAACAGCATTTGGTATGTTGTTAGCAAAAAGTTTTTTAGACAAGTATGAAGACGGAGTAATACTATTTTATGATAGTGAGTTTGGTGCTCCACAATCCTACTTTGAAACTTTTAAAATTGATACAAACAGAGTAGTTCATGTTCCTATTGCAGACATTGAACAACTTAAACATGATGTCATGGCACAGTTGAATCAATTAGAACGTGAAGACAATGTTATGATTGTTGTTGATTCCGTAGGAAACTTAGCGAGTAAGAAAGAAGTAGAAGATGCCTTAGAAGGTAAAAGTGTAGCAGACATGACAAGGGCTAAACAAATGAAGTCCTTATTCAGAATGATTACACCTCACTTAACAATTAAAGACATTCCTGCTATTGTTATTAATCACACATACAAAGAAATAGGATTGTTTCCTAAAGATGTTGTATCAGGTGGTACAGGAATTTATTACTCAGCAGATAATATTTTTATTATTGGTAGGAGACAACAAAAAACAGGAACAGAAGTTACAGGTTATGAATTTGTAATTAATGTTGAGAAGTCTAGATTTGTTAGAGAGAAGTCTAAAATTCCTGTTGAAGTAACATGGGAATCTGGTATTAGTAAGTGGTCAGGATTATTGGATATGGCATTAGAATCTGGTCACGTTATTAAACCTAGTAATGGTTGGTATCAGAAAAGTAATCCCGAAACAGGAGAGGTACTTCCTGAGGCAAAAATAAGACAAAAAGATACATATAAGAAAGAGTTCTGGCTCCCTATATTAAAAGATCCTACATTTACTAAGTGGGTACAGGAAAAGTACACAATGGGTGGTATTGAAATCATGGGAGAAGAAGTATCAGATGAAGATGTGGAAGCAGAATACGACAAAGTGTGATAGGTGTAATAAAGGCATCAATCTTAAAAAAGACAAAGCGTATTGTTTCCATAATGATAACAATGAACTTTATATCTGTGAGAAATGTGTGAAAGAAGTATATAAGGATTTTATAGAGAATGACACAGAGAGTTGAAAAACTAATATTAGAAAACCTATTAAAGAATGATGATTACATTCGTAAGGTTGTTCCTTTCTTAAAAGAGGAATACTTTTTAGACTATCCAGATAAAAAAGTATTTGGAGCTATACAAAAGTTCGTTGAAAAATACAACAACACTCCTACAAAACAGGCTCTAAAAATTGCATTGGATGATGACAAGACTTTAAATGAGGATGGTCACAAACAATGTATAGAAATTATTGATACGCTAAATGGTAATGAAGTAGACTATCAATGGTTATTAGATGAAACAGAAAAGTTCTGTAAAGACAAGGCAATTTATTTGGGTATTATGGAAAGTATCCAGATTATTGATGGAAAGGATAAAGAAAAAGGTCCTGATGCCTTACCTGATATTTTATCTGAGGCATTACAAGTAGGTTTTGATACTAATGTAGGACACGACTTTATAGAAGATGCCGATAAACGATATGAATATTATCATAGACTAGAAGAAAAAGTTGAGTTTGATTTAGAAATGTTCAACAAAATTACAGAAGGTGGACTTTCTAATAAGACATTAAACATTGCACTAGCAGGCACAGGTGTAGGTAAATCGTTATTCATGTGTCATATGGCGAGTGCATGTATATCTAGAGCTAGAAATGTATTGTATATTACATTAGAAATGTCAGAAGAAAGAATAGCAGAACGTATTGATGCTAATCTAATGAACATTCCTATTATGGAATTAAAAGATTTATCTAAGGCAATGTATGTTGAACGTATAGAAAAACTTAGAAACAAAATGGAGGGTAGGTTAATAGTTAAAGAATATCCTACAGCTTCAGCACACGCAGGACATTTTAAGGCTCTTATTAATGAACTTAAATTAAAAAGAAACTTTAGTCCTGATATTATTTTTATAGATTACTTGAACATTTGTACAAGTTCAAGATTTAGGCCCGGTAGTAGCGCTAACTCCTATACAATTATTAAAAGTATTGCAGAGGAACTTAGGGGCTTAGCAGTGGAACAAGATGTTCCTATTGTAAGTGCTACACAAACAACTAGGGGAGGTTATAATTCTAGTGATGTTGATTTAACGGATACATCAGAAAGTTTTGGACTTCCTGCTACAGCAGACTTGATGTTTGCTTTAATTAGTACAGAAGAGTTAGAACAGATGGGACAGTTTATGGTTAAACAGTTGAAAAACAGATATGCTGATCCTACAAGAAACAAAAGATTTATGATAGGTGTTGATAGAGCTAAAATGAAATTGTATGATTTAGAAGACTCTGCACAACAAAATATCACAGATTCAAACATTGACATTCCAGTATTTGACAGAGGAAAAGAAGATGACAAGTTCTCAGACTTTAAGTTTTAATGGAGTAAAGTGGGACATTTTAAATAATCCCACAGCTATAAAGTTTGGCAAGTTTTTATGTGAACACGTGGATACTTGCAGGGAGTTTTATTTTATAGGCGATAAAGCTGAAGAAATAAAAGACGAAATAGATAAGATTGTTTATATGTTAGGTAAAGCCCCAACTAACAATATGAATAAACTGCATGAACATTTTGCAGATCATGAAGATGACGATGAAATGGAAAGGTTGAACAATCTTATTCATTACTATGAATTAAGTAAAAGTAATTTTCCAGGTAGATGGGGATATTTTCCTGGTAAAAATGTGGGAGCAGAATTAGTATTAGATGATGAAGACGCTAAGCAGTTTACATTACAACGTAAACCTGGCTATTTGTATATTAATTATGCTCACGTAGGAAAACATTATGCTGAGATTGTTTTTAGTAACGATTATAAGATTAAGAAGTCTCAGTATGTGCCTCAACATTTGGCACGTCCAAGTTTTTTCTGTTGGTTAGGCAAAGAATTTACCAAGAAACAACTTGATATGTTTGAAATGAGAGGAAAGGAGCTACACGAAAAATTGAAAACCAGATTGGAATTGCCGGAATACACAGATCCTGAGATGAGAATAGGATATATTCCATTTGCCAAACTGCAACGACATATAAATACAAATGAACTATCCAACATGCTATTAAAGCATAAGGGTAAGAATAAAAATTATATGGAGTTATTCAATGCCGGACAGAGAAGAGTTTAGAGGTGACATGAGTCGTAATGAAGTCGAAATGGACCTTAACAAGTTCATGGACTTGATTCAAGAAAACGCAGATCTCAAAACAAAGTTAGCAGAAGCAATGGCTGATTCAACTGTCAACCCCTGGCAAAAATGGGTTCATCTAGCTAGAACAGTAGACAGCTGGAGAATTTGGCCAAGGGCTTTTTTGAGTGTTTATATATTTTTAGTGTATTATGCAGCAATATGGTTTATGGATTTACCAGAACCTAGTATGGAACAAAGTGGATTGATATCAATCCTAGTTGGTGCCGGAGCTGCATGGTTCGGATTGTATGTTAATAGCGCTGCTAAGGAGCATAGCGATAACGTTAAAAAATAATTAATTGAAAGGAGATATATTATGCCACCAAAGTTTAAACCAAGTCACAAAGAAAACGTCCGAGGTAGGGACGGGAAACCAACAGGTAGGACTTTTATAAAACACTACTATTTGAGAAACACTCCTACCCAAGAGATTATAGACGCAATTAACAAAGGCAAACGAAAGCACAGAATGAAATTTATTAATGAATTAACAAGACGTGGAGTGAAGTTAGTATGGAAGACAGAAGAAGAGATAGCGAAGCAGTAGCTGACGAAGAACAATTTGCAATTCAGGGATCTTTAAGGATCTTTGATCAGGCGCTTACACCTGAAATTTGTTCACTGCTGATTGATACGTTCAAATTGAATTTAGACAAACAACAGACAAAAGAAACATTTATAGAAATAAATTACTCTGATGATGTTGAAGACCAGGATGAGGTAAAAGAACAATTAGTCAATTTTTGCTCCACACTTCACGAACATTACATGGAACACCTGAACTTACCAAGTGGTATCTTCCACAGAGCGGGTGTTGAAAAACTAAGAATAAGAAAAATTACAAATCCCAAGGACGTGGTAGTTACAGTAGATACTAGAGACCGAACTAGTTCTATTCGTGCTATTGGGTTCATATTTTTCTTAAATACTGCTGATTCTAAAGTACAATTCTTTAGACAGAATGTAGGAGTACAGGCAGAAGAAGGTAGGGTAGTAGTTTATCCACCAAATTGGGAATATCCTTACAGATACGACTTATCTGATGAAGATAATGACGTATTTGCACTACAAACTTACATACATTATGGTGATGCGGCACAAGTTACTGAAAAACAAGAGAAAATACCTGGAAAAAATGCTTGACTTTTGGTTCCGTAGATGCTATCATATACACATAAACTAAAAAAGTAAGGTAAATTAATGTCAAACTATACACAAGAACAACTAGAGCTTAAGGCACATATTGAGGCAGAGAACGAGAAGTTCGTTGCTAGATGTAAGGCCGAGGGTGCTACTGCTTGGTGTACGACAGTATCTGACCTGCAACATTGGGCGGATTACGGTATCTACAACATTAAGCAGTATGAACGTTATAGTTTAACATCTTATATTTACGATGCTTATAAGGACGCACACGGTTTCCGTCCTAGACACTTTGACTTTGACTCTATGTCAATGGTAGAGCTAGAAAAACTAGCTGACAGAGTATCTCAGGAAGTTACCGAAGCTATTGAACAGGATAGAATTAGAGAAAAAGAAGCCACAACTAAGTGGAAAGAACATCTCGGTTCTTTACTTTCAATGGGTGCTAAGAGCTTAAAGCAAGCGCTTATTTGGGATATGGATGCTGAGGAAATCAACGGTGATAATAGTTATTACTGTTACCTCAAAGGTATTTCTTATACAAAAGAAAGACTTATCCAAAGGATTGTGGGAGTTTAGGCCTTTTGGTCACCTTTATGGTTGACTTTAGGTTTAAAAGATCCTATAATGTGTATTGTAATTAGAAATTAAGGAGACGTAATGACTGATCAATTATTTACTTATGCAGGGTACTCTGTTACTGCTAACGGACAAACAAAAGCTCGTTTTGGCAATGACATGGTTTCCCGTGTTAAAAAACTTTCTGGTACGAACTCAGACGTTTGGTTTGAGGAACTACCAAAAGCAATGACTAAGAAAGAAGCATCGGAATTCTTACTTGAGAACGAAAAGTTCAATAGTGATTTCGACATTAAAAATGCTTTGCTCAAGGTCGTATTTCGTAATACACCCAAGGGATCAACTAAGGTTGTGAACAAAGGTGTTTCTTTAAATGATGGAGGAGAATAGTTATGGCAAAAGCTAAAACTAACCAACATGCTAAAATCGTGAATTTCCTAAACACAGGACAATCACTTAGCATCGCATACGCCAAGAATAAACTTGGTGTAACACAGTTACCTGCAAGGGTAACAGAACTTAGAGCGCAAGGTTTTGCAATCTATACAAACGTGAACAAGGCCGGTAACACCGCTTACAGACTTGGCACACCTAGCAGAGCAATGGTTGCAGCAGCACACGCAGCAGCAGGCTCAACAGTCTTTAGCTAGAAATTAATTAATTAGGGTACGATTGTAGACATCGATGACTGTAGATTACTTTCGTACCCTAATTTACCCGATTTTGTCCACTTTGAAATATGTCGACAAAATTTTTTACGATATTTTGGAGCAAAAAAAGTTAGCGCATATAACTCTAAAAACAGCGCTATAAATATTGAGGTAACATACACCAAAGTCGTCCGAGACTAAAGTATGCCATTATACATATAGAGAGATACACAATGACAAACAACAAACAATTAACAGCAGATATCGTAGATGCTTTAGTAGCAAAATATAGAGGCGAAATGGCCGAAGCAAAGGCCAACATAAAAATTTATTTAGAAAATCCTGTAGGCATAGGGGAACATCCTGATGTGCTTGCAGCTATAGATACACAAATTCAAGCAATGGCAAATGCACAAGAAAAATTAGATGCATTAGCGACATTTAGCAAGGTACCACAAGAGTGATTAAAACCTTTGGTAAACGAACAGACTTTCATGCAACAGTAGAAGACGATCCGAAGATGACGATTGTAAAATATTGGCAAGGTAATGAGGAATTATTTACAAATTATGTTTTCAATGATGAGAACAGAAATATTAGGAATAAGGAAGCCATAGAGATGGCAGAGAAGTTCGTTTTATCAAAGGAGAGTACCATTGGCTAATAATGTATATTGCACACTGCAACTAAACTACGGAAGTCCTCAAGCAGAGGAAGAATGGAAGAGGGTTTTTAGATTACTGACAAAACTTGATCCTTATTCTAATGACTACGGATTACAATATCTGGATATCTACAAAACAAATGCTGAGATAGCAGATAATGAATTTATGATGGAACACATAGGGTCCACATCAGCATTATTAGAAGGTCCTGTAACGTTCATAGCATGTAGCGAATATAACTACATATATGAACATATCATTAAGGCAAAGTGGACTCCGCCTATTAAGTTTTTTGAGGAACTAGCAGACCACTTATACGACTTTGATGAAGATGTAAAATTATCCTTAGTATATGAGGACGAATATTATAATTTTGCAGGTGCTATAACATTTGCAGAAGGACAATTTGACCAACAACAAGAATCAGGTGGTTGGTTTACACAAGAACAACATGACCAAGGGAGAGACCCAAGGGACTTTCAGGACTTTGTAACTGAACAAATTGAAGAATTTAGGAGAGAACAACTTGAAACTTGATTATAATAATGTAGGTAAAATAGGATTTACCTGTAGTACATTTGACTTCCTACACGCAGGACATATTGTAATGTTGGAAGAGGCAAAAAGGCATTGTGATTATTTAATATGCGGGTTACAAAGTGACCCAACATTGGATAGGAAAAATAAAAACGCCCCTGTACAGAGTATTGTTGAAAGACAGATACAATTATGCGCCGTAAAATTTGTAGATGAAGTCGTAATATATAATACGGAAAAAGATTTAGAAGATTTATTACTTACATTACCAATTGATGTAAGGGTACTTGGTGATGAATATAAAAATAAAGAGTTCACTGGTAAACGAATTTGTTATAAGAGAAAGATTGAAATTGTATACAACAAAAGAGACCATTCTTTTAGTACAACTGATTTGAGGAAAAGAACCGAGAATCAACCTATTGAATTGAAACCTATAAAAACGGAGAGTGAAAATGGCAAAAACTAATCCTGTCAAGAGAATAGTAAATTGTATGGTTGCTGAGAAAAGAGCTTTACACGGCGAATTCAAAGCATATTGGAAAGACACTGCTAATAAAATAGCACAAGAACATAATATTGATATTTCTACTATTAGAGATAGATTTGAATTAGGACTATATCAAAATGAAACTAAAAGTCGTAGCTATCACTAATATTTGGGAGGCAAAAGGCCCAAGTAAAGAGTTTCCTATGTGGACACCTGTTGGAAGTAGGGAATATATCATCGACAAAATGGAAAAAGAGCCTACTCTAAAAGATATTAGTCAATCAGTAATGAGATTAATGCACTTATTAGAAGGTAGAATAGAAGATACAGTAGTTGAAGTATTCTCAGGTTATGAGGTATACGACGCTAATGCTTTAACACATAATGAAGCATTTCAATTACAATTAGGCGACGCCATTGATTATCCAGCAGAAGATATTAGGGATAAACTAGATGTCGAAGAAACTTCCTAGACTTACATTAGGATTAACCTATTTCAACGACGAAAAATGGATACATGAATGGTATCATCAATTTAAGTTCTATCCTTCAGATATAGAAGTTATTATATTTGACGATGCCTCTGATGCAACACCACTTGAGGATTTATTATACCCTATTGAGATAATGCCGGCACATAGTCCAGAAATATCCATATATAAAGTAACAGAAAATTTAGGATTTAATAGTCACGGTTGTAGAAATGCTATAGCTAAATTGGCAAAATCTGAATTTGTATGTTTCTTTGATATTGATATGTTATGTATGGGCGACACCATGGGAAGAATGAGACAGAGAAACTGGCAACACCAATCGTTATATCATCATCAATTTTATATTTTTCCAGAACAAAAAATGTTGCCATACCCTGGCCATCTAAATTCCTTTTTATGTTCAAAACAACTCTTCTGGGAAGCTGGAGGATATGATGAATCCTACACAGGATATCATTATGGAGACAGAGAGTTCATAGCAAGATTAAAGAGAAAAGCACAATTTGAAAGGGACTCTGGTGAAGTTATGATGTTACGAAGAATGGGTAAACATGGTAGCGTCCGTAAACAATACAAGAAAACAGAATATTTTGATGACCATTTCTTCATACAACCTGATACAGAAGAAAATATTAAAAAATTAACAGGAACAGTCGAAACAAAAATCAATTTCTCCTACGAAAGAATCTTATAAATACTGTAAATAATGCTTGACTTTTGGTCCATATGGTGTTATCATATAGAATATAAGGTTAGTAAAGTAGGTAAAAAATGCGATTTAAAGACTTTTTAACAGAAGCCACAGAAGAAGATAAACTAAAACACTTAGAACACGTGGAAGACCATGTCTTGCATGCTGGTAAAGAAGGTTTTGGTCATGCGTTTCACACAGTCAGAGACGTTCATCACAAGATGCAAGGCATTAAAACAGATACACAGACTACAATTAAATATGATGGCAGTCCCGCTGTTGTATTTGGGGAACACCCTGAGAATAAAAAATTTTTTGTAGCATCTAAATCAGCATTTAACAAAGATCCTAAAATTAACCATACGCATGAGGATATAGAAAAGAATCATGGTCACGCACCAGGACTTGTAACAAAGTTAAAAGCGGCATTAGACCATGCACACAAAATAAAACCACAAGGTGTTTACCAAGCAGATATTATGCACACACCAGATGATGTTAAAAAGAATGGTAATAGAGTGGAGTTTACACCTAACACAATAACTTATCATGTACCACACGATTCAGAACATGGTAAAGCAGCCCAGAAGGCAAAATTAGGACTTGCAGTTCATACACAATATGAAGGTAAATCAATTAAAGATATGAAAGCAGTACATGGTGCTGATATGTCTCATTTTGATAGTCACCCAGATGTTCATATGATGAGCACAAATCACGACACAAGTCAACACCATTATACACAAGAAGATAGAAAACAAGTTGAACATCATTTAGAACAGGCAGTATCACATTTTAAAAATACACCTGATGAACATCACGATACAGTTTTAAAACATCATGCGGCGCTAAAGACTTATATTAATCACACAGTAAGAACAGGCGAACAACATTCGCACGAAGGATTTGTAGCACATCATAGTGCAAACATGATGAAGAAAGTAGATAAAGTTAAAACAGATGTAGCAAAAGCGAGACATCAAACTACACACGATAACACAATAGGTCATATAAATAAGAATAAGGACCACTTCGAAGGACCAATGAATATGCACAAACATATTCAAGCAGCAAAGGACATACTAACAAAGACGATGTCACAACGCTCAGAATTCGGTCATGAGGTAGATGGTCAAGAAGTTAAACCCGAAGGATTTGTTGCCATTAGGGGTGGCAGGCCTTCAAAATTTGTAGATAGGAAAGAGTTTAGTGCTCTTAACTTTAATAAGAATAACTAAGGAGACGAACATGAATAGTAAATGTAAATGTTGTGAATGTTGTTCTTGCACTTGTTGCGGATAATTAATTATGGCAGAAGATAAACACATAGTATTCTCATTTGGTAGGATGAATCCTCCAACTGCTGGACACTCTAAGGTTATTGATAAGGTTCATTCTCATGCTAAAGAGATTGGAGCAAATCATGCCGTTGTGGTTAGTCATTCACAAAACAAGAAAAAAGATCCTTTACATCACAATCATAAGAAAGAATACTTACAACACATACACCCGGATGTAAATTTTACGCATTCTACAAAAGACCACCCACACTTTTTAGCACAACTTAAAAAGTTCAACCAAGAAGGACATACACACGCAACAATGGTTGTGGGTAGCGATAGGGTAAAAGATTTTCAAAAACTTTCATCTAAATATAATGGAAAAGAATATAATTATAAAAAGATACGAGTCATCTCAGCAGGACACAGAGACCCGGATGCTGAAGGTGTTACAGGTATAAGTGGAACAAAGATGAGAAATCATGCTACTAATAATGATTATAAATCTTTTAAAGCAGGCCTACATCCTAACCACAATGAGGACCATGCAAGAAAGTTATTTGACGCAACAAAAAGTGGATTACAGGAGACAACAATGCAATCATTTGGCGAATTCTTAAAAGAAGACATGGAAGGTATGTCGCAGAAGTCTGGTGATAAAAGAAGCACAGAAAGTGGAGCAGGTATGACTGCTAAAGGTGTTGCTAAATATAATAGAAGGACTGGCGGCAATTTAAAAACAGCGGTAACTACACCTCCAAGTAAATTGAAGAAAGGTAGTAAAGCGGCAAACAGACGTAAATCATTTTGTGCTAGGTCCAGGGGATGGACCGGCGAGAGGGGCAAGGCTGCTAGACGTAGATGGAACTGCTGAAGAAAATAGGAAGAGGTATTTTATCAGGCCTCAAAAGATTCTGGGAATGGATACTTTCCCTATTTCTAACACGATATAAAGTTACGGTATCGTTTAATAAAGTTTATGGCGATAGTGATGATAAAAACTATATAGCTAAGAAAATAGTAACTAGAAAAGAAAAGTTATTAGTCTTTATTGACGAAGACAACAATAAAATAGAGTTTAGATCTTCTACAGGTTTAAATTACATAATAGAGGATTACTTATAATGCAACAGATATTTTTAGTATTAATTTTAGTTCTCGGTGGAGCAACTTATTGGTTATGGAATGAACGTGAAACTCTCATTGAGAACCAGGCAAAATTAGAACTTGCCGTACAGGAACAACAACTTGCAATGGAAGCAATGAAAGAGAGTTTTGAAAAGCAAGGTGCTGCACTTTTAAATATGCAAAACAAAAATGCTCAAATTGAAGCAGAGAAAGCAGAATATTTAGATATATTTAGAAGGCACAATTTAAATAAATTAGCAGAAGCTAAGCCCGGACTTATTGAAAGTAGAATAAATAAAGGCACAGCAGCTGTATTTGGAGATATAGAAAATGATAGCAAGGAACTTAGCAACCTTAATAATTCTAACAAGCCTGATTAGCGGTTGCGCTAGTTTTGGTTTAGGAACAAAGAAAGTACAGGTAGTTACAAAACCTGTACAAATAGATATTATGCAACCCAACCTACCTAGAGATATCAGTTTAATTGAACCTAAATGGTATGTAGTTTCAGAGGCAAAAATAGCAAATCCGTGTTTAAAGAACGAAGAAGGAAAACGTGATTGTAAACTAGGAAAAGAAAATGATTGGCCTGAAGGTTACACATATTTAGATAGATTTATGGATGATATGCGTGAACAAAACGGTGGCAAAGTAGTATTCGTTGCAACTACTATAGGTGACTATGAGGCAATGAGTGCTAACATGCAAGAACTTAGACGCTATATACGGGAGTTAGGAGAGGTTATTGTATATTATAGAGAAGTAACTATGCCTAATGGTGATAAAGGCGTTGGAGTTGCAATAGAAAAGAAACAGTAGGTAATTATGTTACCTTACTACTTTGATATTCCAGTAGAGTTATCACAGGAACAAAAACAAACCTTTTTAGATTTAGATTCGAATGGTGAATGGGTATCACACCCAGGGGCAAACGGTCAGGCAGACCATAATTTATATTATATGCACTTGCCAGAGGAAATAACAAAACCTTTAGCAGATTTATTTAAAGTCAAACCAACATCCATTAAATTACACATGAATCTTCCTAATGGATATACTCCTCCACATACAGACGCACTAAAGGCACGTTCAACACCTTTACTATTTCCTGTAACAGATAATTTTGCACCCACATTGTTTTTTAAAGACTATGGAGGGTATTTACACTTAAAAGGTAAGGACTATGTAAAAGAAGATTGGATACGTTCTGAGACTCCTATCAATTCTGCATATTTTATAAATACACAAGTAAGACATGGTCTTAAAAACAACGAAACTAGAAGGGTAGCAGTTCAAGTATGGTTTCAGGAATCAATTGAAACACTTTATGAGCTACACAAGAACGAGGAGTTATTGTATAAATAGTGTTATGAAAAACTTTACTACATTCAGAGAAGATTTAGCATCAGGTAGACCATTAAAGAAGCCTGTTTCCAGTAATCTATTAAAACAACGCAAAAAAGAAAACGAAAAAGCATTGAAGTCAGGCTTTATGAAGATGCCAGACTATGTTAAAAAGAAGTTCAATGAGGAAGAAGAAATGAAACCTCATAAAATGTACAAAGGCGATAAAGTAGTCATGGCAAAGAACAAAGCAGAACATGACAAACTTAACAAGCAAGGTTATACCCACGATAATCCTAAAACTGAAAAAGTAGAAGAAGAGAAAAAGAATTGTGGTTGTGGACAAGATCCTTGTATTACATACGGCAAAAAACAAATGAAAGAAGCTAAGAAACCTGTAGTACA
>Ga0315315_10000102_pt1 | contig 59422 bp, 76 predicted proteins | sample M140m3416metaG_FD_203699 | JGI IMG/M metagenome (GOLD analysis project Ga0315315, IMG submission 203699) | Ammonia-oxidizing marine archaeal communities from Monterey Bay, California, United States - M1 40m 3416 | ecosystem: Environmental > Aquatic > Marine > Intertidal zone | place: USA...
GCCCCCCCCCCCCCCCCCCCCCCCCCGCCCCCCCCCCCCCCCCCCCCCCCCCCCCACCCCGCCCCGGCCCGCCCCCCCCGCCGGGGGGGGGTGATACCCGTGCCTAGCTTTTTGATACCCGTGCCTAGCGTCGAAACGTGTGGAAACGTAAAAAGTTTGTCTGAATTAGTATTATATAGTCATGCGCGCACAGTCGCCAATATAGGGGGGTTGGGGGTAGGTGGGGTCTGACTATACCAGTTTTTACGGTATGTAGGGCGTTTAGACTGTATTCAATACCATTTGAGGCCGTAACCTGTCAGCCAGTGACAAGCGCCTCGTTTCATGCCATAACTATTACATCGAAAGGCGATGAAACGGAATTTGGATCGTGTCTTTCGATTATCGGAGGTTTCCCCAATGGGTAAATCCACTACAAGCGTGGCGGCTTTGAACGCTATCACTGCAACTCAGTTCACTGAGTTGTCATCACTCGGTTTGGCAGACGCCAAAGCTGAACGCGGTCAGGGTGAAAAGCGCGGCGCGCTGATCACATGGTGCATCAAGCACGGTGTCAACACCGCGAACCATTCTGGCAGCGGTGCCAAGCGGTCACTGTCTACTGAGCAGGTCAAGCTGTTCAAGAGTGAAACACTTATCCATCGCCTCAGTGATGAGGCGCAGGCGCTCTATGCGCTGGGCGGCAAACAGGCTGCGGGTAAGCGGGCAGCGGATAACGATGGCAGCTACTTCACTGAGAAGGGTATCGGCAAAGACTTCCGGTATTATGACCAGAAACTCAATGCGGTTCTGAAGGAAATTCAGAACGGGATCGAGGGCAGGAAGATCAAGGCGGAACGCCTCGCAGCCGGTGGCAACGGCACTCGCGACCTCGTGACCTTCATCATTGATGAGGGTAGCAAGATGTTCAAGCGTTCCTACAAGGATGAGAACATTGACTTGCCTGAAGGCAACGAGGTTCCCGAGCTGCAGGGCATGCTCAAAGACTTGCTGCTCTATGTGGGCGGCAAAGTGCCGGTCATCAAAGACTAACACTAACGACCTCGGCGGCAACGCCGGGGTCAACTAGCCTTACTGACAAGCATCTCACATGAGGTGTTTGACGTGACGCTAGGTCACACAGGAGAACTACAATGAACGATCTCAACCTACACCAGACACTACAGGAAATAGTGAATGACATGGACGAAACAAGAAGCATAGTCTTCCAAGCAAAAGAAGACTTGTTCATGGCACGACAAAGCGTCGAGAAGACGCTTGCTCACATCATGAACGTACAAGCAGACACTGGGCTGCTCGGCATAGACGATAACGTTTACATCGAGTGGCTCGCAAAACGAGACATAGAGGCTCAGGAGGTTATGTTAAAACCCAAAGCCAAGGTCAAGCCTAGAAGCTACATGGCGAATGATCGCAGCTAACTACAACACAGGGGCTGGCATGGTGTCAGCCCCACAACTAAGGAGAACTACAATGCAGAAAATAAAAGCAGTCGGCTTAGGCCGTCAGAGTTTCGCATCATACGGTGCTGCACTACTCTTTGAATTACCGTCATCTAATGACATACCTTGGACCTCGGGGTCTGGCTACGGGGAAGGTTACACCTGTCACGTAAAGCTGAAAGAGCCACTTCGCTTTCATCTAATAGAAGACCTCAGTGAGTATGCTGAACTAGAAGACTACTAAGACTCAGGGGATAGGACTTCGGTTCTATCCTCTCTTTTTTTGTGCTTTAGATACCAGTTCTCGGAGTAGCTTTGTGCCCCCCTCGCCACGCGCTCGCCCGCCCGCGCAAAGCCAATCATCCCCGATCCTACCCGATTCGGTATGGGGAAACCCATACCCCCTCCGAAGCCAGTTCTCGGAGCAGCGTTACGCCCGTCGATGCAGCGGTACGCACACGCCTGTCTGGAGCACCTCATACGCCCACCTGTATGGGGAAACCCATACACAATCGAGGCCAGTTTTCGGAGTAGCGATGTGCGCTATGTTATCGGTTGCCAAGCGTCACCTGTGTAATGCTGCGGTTGTCCATGTATGCAATGCCTTACCACGTATGGGGAACCCCATACCATCACACGGTGAGCTGCTTCACACGTAGTACGTCTAGTGATCTAGGACTAGAAACATAAAAGTTAGCAGTATGTTGACCCAAATCAGCTAAGTCATTGATAATGCAGTAATGTTCCAACTGTTCCAAAAGTTTTTGGTACTGTTCCACTGTAAGTGTTTGTTTTTAAAGTAATGTTCCTATTGTTCCTAATGTTCCATCATTTTTTTAACAATTTTATTTTTCATATTACCCCTCCTTCGTTGGGGGCGCAGCCTATTGTTCCACCCTTCTCAACGATAGACCCCAAATCCCCAGATCGCTTACTTATACATGGAACATTGTCACTTTGGAACATTACTTTAAAATCAGTCACTTACAGCCCAACCCCTTGGAACATTACGGAACATTACACCCCTACCACTTATCACACACGAACCCCCACCCCTACAACATAACACCTCCAGATAACACCTCCTGATATCACTTGACATTACCTACAAAGTATGGTATAGTAACAAAAGTTGGACAAATGATTGGAGACTACAATGACAGACACAGACACCGTGCTTGATGCGTATGGGGAAACCCATACAAGTTTCGCACCCTGCACAGTATGCGGTGAGGATATCGACCCACCCCAACGCGTACTGCTCGGGTACAAAGTTTGCCTAGACTGTGGCGACAGTACCGCCAAGACAGAACGGTCTACGTGGACAATCGTACCCACACCCAAGGGGCACTACACACGCATCACTCGTAAGAGTGATCTGCTCGCCCTCAATCAAAAGCCAAGATGAACCGTATGGGGAAACCCATACACAAACCAAGGAGAACTGAAATGTGGAAACTGCTGACTGTACGCGTGAACTACTTCACAAACATCACGCATATAGTGTGGGTAAAGAAGCCTTACGATATGCAAGATATTCTAGTCCTGATGGAAGGACTGAATATAGATACTTGCACTGTCCACGATTACGACCCCAACAACTAAGATTAGGAAAAACTAAAATGAATATGGAAAACACAATCACCGCCGATGCTAGTGAACCGCTAACACTAGACACAGATGCCGTTGCATCTATATCGTCAAGCGCGATGCTCGTAGACCTCACAGTCACACAGACACGCATGCGGAAGAATGACCCCGAGGCCGCTGCTCGGTTGGCGGCTATGTCGGGCGCAGACAGTGAGGCGTTCACTGCTATAAAGTCCTTGTTCGGTAAGAAGTGCGAGGAGTTAGAAGCGGTCAAGAAGCAAGTGACCAAGGTTCGTAACACTCACAAGAACCTGACGCTGCCGTGGAAAGATGGTGGTGGTCGGCTACTAACAACGGCTATGTCGTTTAGTTACCACAAAGCGGTGACTACCGAGATTGCCAAGGGTGAAGCGTTGGTTGCTGAATTGGTGGATGCATATGAGGACCGTAAGGAAGAAGCTAAGATGGCCCTTGGCCCTGACTACAATGAGAACGACTATCCGAGCATTGATAAGTTCGCGTCCAAGTTCTCGTTCAGTCTTGACGTGGAACCGCTACCCACAAGTGGTGACTTCCGCATCGACATACAGAACACAGGTATTGCCGATATCGCAGAACAGTATCAGTCTAAGTTCAACGACAGATACGCTGCGGCTATGCAGGACGTGTGGAACCGCGCCCACAAGGTGTGTCAAAACATGAGCGACAAGCTGGACTACTTCGCAGACGAAGATAAAAAGATATTCCGCGATACACTTGTGAGTAACGTCACAGATATTGTGGACATGATGCGAGGCTTCAACATTACTAACGACCCCACGATGACAGCGGCTGCTAATCATCTGGAAGAAGCAATGCGGGTGGTGACACCCGATGCGCTGCGCGAGAACGCTGACCTTCGCGCAGAAACCAAGCGTTCAGTTGACGAGGTTATCAAAACCCTACCGTCACTGGATTTGTTCTAATCAAACCAAAGGAGAACTAAAATGAAGACGAATGTACCCGCACCGAAAAGTGGACGTGCTTGGACAGGTAAGGAAGAAGATATTCTTGCCGAGATGGTGGACGCTGAGTTCAGTGACGCCGAGATTGGTGCCGAACTGGGACGGTCTCCCAAATCTATACAAGTACGCAAGTGCCGTATCCGTGCAAGAGCAGGTAAATGTGTAGCCCACAACAAAGCTGTAGATGTAGCGATTGATGGTTTGGTTCTAAAAAAGGCGAAGGCTATGACTGAAGAAGAGTTAGAGTTTATACGGAAGCATGAGCAACAGTGGGCCGATTGGAAAAGCGGTGCGGTTCCTAAACCTGCCAATCCATACCTGCCCCGATCTCTGGACATGGCTAACATGGATCAGTTCATGAGTGATGAGGATAGTGAGGTTTCCCCGGAGAACAACAAAAACACTTCTCCCGGGTATACTACACTACGCGTACCACACACATACTTCTACGCGTGTGTGTACGTAGTCGCACTATCCTTGGCCTTCTATCTTGGAAGCATCTACCAATGAAAGAGTTTCTAAAAGATTTGGTTGGGGCGATATGCGTTGTCGCCCTGCCCTTCATCCTGTTGTTCTTGGCCTATGGCTACGGACTTTACTAATCAATCAAACCGTATGGGTTTCCCCATACAGAAAGAGATACTAAAATGGCTATGACTACTAATGGAATGTATTCCCTCGACCTCGACCAATCAGTTGACCTGATCGCTGCCATCGGACACAAGCGCATGGTGCTGCTTGAAGGTGACATGGGTAACGGGAAAACATCTACACTTAAAACACTGGCGAAGCGGTTCCCCACACACAAGGCAATCTTGTTCAACTGCCCTGACAAAGATGTGCAAGACTTGCAATGCCCATCGTTTCAGACAATGGATACAAACGGGTTTGTTCGGTTTGTACCTCACGAAGAATTGGGCTTACACTTGGGTGGCCCTGTCATCATCTGCATTGACGAGGTTGGTAAAGCCCTAGACGGTGTGGCCCGAGCGTTACGTGCGTTCTGGTTGGAGCGGCGCTTAGGTAGTTACGACCTACACCCAGACAGCATTATCTACGCGACCACTAACTTTGGTGCTGAGGGTTTGGGTGACTTCCTTGAAGCGCATCAGATGAACGCGCTGACATGGATCGAACTGAAGAAGTGGACAAACATCCAATGGATCGGGTGGGGTATCAACAATGATATTGACCACGGCGTATTGAGTGCAGCCAAGGATAACCCACAGTGGTTCCACAGCTTCCGCGATGTTCCCAACCCAGAAGATAACCCACATATCTTTCACCCGAAAGAGTATCGCAAGGGTTTCGTTACACCTAGATCGTTGGAGGCTGCATCGGACTTGGCGAAGATACGTCACTTGATTGACGATCAAACATTCACTGCGTCACTTATAGGTACGATTGGTATGCGTACCGCTATGGACTTGGCTACGCATCTCAAGTTGGCAGATCAGCTTCCAACCTTGGACAGTATCAAGAACGATCCAAGAAACGCTATCGTACCCACAAGCGCAGCAGCTAAATGTATGATCGTGTTTCGGACGCTCGCCGTCATTGAGAAAGAGTGGATCAATAACTGGATGGACTATCTTGTGCGTCTTGATCGGGAGGCCCAAGGCATGTTTGCCAATGGGGTTCGCGCACCGAAGTACACAAAGCAAGCGATGGTTATGACCAACCGCAAGTTCACCGAATGGGCAGTGGCTAACAACTATATGTTCCACGGTGACAAGGTGTAGCATGAGACAATCAGACTACAGAAGGAAGATGCAGAAGAAGCGTAGGGCTAACTTTATGAAGGGTCGATCAGAATACAACAAGACCGCCCTTAATGTTTACGCGCAAGACTTGATGGGGTGGGAACAAAGTGATCGGGACATACGCTGTCCCGAGTGCAGACCCACCGCTGCACATACGGTCAACCCTCACTGTCGTTTATGCGGTGGTGCAGGGGAGACTGATATCAACGTGGCTAGAGGCCACATACTAGGAGAGGAATACTAAAATGAGAAACAGAGCGTGGAGAAGAGCGCAGCAGAAACGTCTTATCAATAGGTCGTTGAAGGTGCGCGTGTTGCTTGGTTTTCGTAGCTACATCGAAAACGAGTACGCAGAACCCACAAAAGAAGAGTTTTATATAATTGCTAAGAAACGCGCTAACGATCTGGCGCAGTGTTCTTGTGAGATGTGTTCGGGACATAAGCGCGGCCCGTTTGCAGTACCAACCCACGCGCAAATGAAACATGACGCTTCAATGCGTCAACAGTTGGAGGAACTGAAATGTTTGGACTAATACTAACTGAGGAACAGCGCATAGAAAAAGCTGTTGTCTCTATCATGGCGCACCCTAAGTGGTGTGCCTACGCAGGGATGTTGATGATGGGTAAACGCATTGTCAGCGATGATAACGAGCGTTATCCCACAGCGTGTACCAATGGACGTGACGAGTGGTACGGACGTAAGTTCGTTGCATCACTCACCGATGCCGAGTTGCGGTTTCTCATACTACATGAGGTGTGTCACAAGATGTTTAGGCATCTCATTACATGGGCTGCTATTCACAAGATCAACGCTAAGAAAGCTAACTTGGCGTGTGACTTCGTTATCAACGTGCTGTTGGTTGATGCCGATGATGGTGAGGGTTTCATCACCATGACAGGTGCGCTGACCACAGGTTGTTTCAACGTCAAGTATCGTAACTGGGACAGTGGGCAGGTGTTCCACGATCTGCCCGATCCGATAAAGCGTGACCCCGAAGATGGTGACGGTGGTATGGGGAAACCCATACAAGGCGATGGTGATGCTGACGATGACGATGCAGGCGGAAGCATCAAGAACGATCAACCATACGACGGTACATACCCAGTAGATGATGACCCGTCGTTTGACGATCACGATTGGGATGGGGCCGAGGATATGACCCCTGACGAGCAGCGTGATCTTGCGCGTGAAGTTGACGAGGCAGTTCGGTCTGGCGCGTTGGCTGCAGGTAAGATGGGTAACGGCGCAGATCGTAACATCACTGAATTGTTGCAGCCGCAGATTGACTATACAGAATACATGGCAGAGTTTTTTACATCGCATGTGCGAGGTAAAGACTTCGGGACATTCAAGCGTCCTAACAAGCGTTACCTGAGTGCTGGCGTATACATGCCAAGTCTCATGTCTAACGCTATCGGGCCTGTGTGTCTTGCTATGGATATGTCTGGTTCTATCGGACAGCGTGAACAGTCTGTCATGTTGACCGAGTGTGGTCACATACTTTCAACGCTCAAGCCAGAGTGTGTGCATGTACTGTACTGGGACACTACTGTCGTTCGTGCGGAGAAGTACGAGCGTGACGAGTTGGACATGATGATAAAATCTACCAAGCCCGCAGGAGGCGGTGGTACAGATGTTAGGTGTGTACCAGCGTATCTTAAAGAGCATCGTATCAAACCAGAAGCAACCGTTATTCTTACTGACGGTCACTTGTGGGGCGGCTGCGGTGAGTGGGGTCATCCTACCTTGTGGGTAACGCTCGACCACGCAGGTTGGGAAGCCGATGTTGGCAAGACCGTACACGTAAGAGCGTGTGATATGTAATCAACAGTGTATGGGGAAACCCATACACAAACTAAGGAGAACTGAAATGTACGACAAGACAGAGGAAGCGGAGTTCACCGCTGCGTGGGACAAGTACAAGCAACGGTTCAACCCGTTCATTGCTTGTCCCGAGTGCGAAGGCTCTGACCATGTAGGTCAAGTGGAGCATGAGCGGTGGGTACTAACATCAAACGGGGTACACGAACCTGTAGGTGTGTGGAAAGACTGTGGAAACTGCGGTGGTACAGGGGAGATAGAAAGTGACTTGTGATGAACCACTACCTGATTGGTTGTTGGTGCAGTTAAACCTGTTGGGGGTGGTGCAGGAACATCAGCCCGAGCAACCCGAGCCGAAGGTAGAGGCTGACTTTACCTTTAGAGAAGCAAACCTCGACAGTGACGGGGAGCCAGACTTTTGAGAATATGGAGACCAAGCATGGCACTAATATATACTAACCACAGATGTTTCGCAGACGTGGAAACACAATACAACACTACCCCTGTTATACGCAGTAGGTTCGGTAAGGATAACGACATACGCCCTATCGGTGACAGACGCCGCAAGCATGAGCGTATCCACAAGATCAACGGCAACTGCTACGCAATCATGCAGGGGTATGGGTATGGTGATCCTGTGTTCCAACCTTGGTACGGGGGTAACAAGGTAAAACCTTCAGTCAATTCTACTGAACAGTTTGCGGCGTTAGTGTGGCGCAGACACAGGGATGGTACTGAAACAGTTAAGGTCGCTAACGGCTCTGGCCCGTGGGGGCATCACAATTCTGTGTACGATATGCTTACTCGTCACCTGCCGCACCCACTACGGTTCGTCAACAAGAATGGTAAGCACTTCGTTCGTATTGGTGGTGCGCGGTGGGGTCAACAACATGGTGAGGACTACTACCTAGCTAAACGTACTACTGTCCCCGCGCCCATCAAGAAACATTGGGATGCCTACTACCGCCGAATAAATGCACAGAGTGTGCATGTGCGAGAACGTCAAGGGTGGATGACCGCCAAGGACGATGGTGCTGCGTTGGTGTTCCGTAGGATCGGGGAAGAAGAATGGGTGTATGACAGTGGTGGTTTACCGTTGCCCCCTGCGCCGAGAGTGAACAAGGAACTGAAAGACAAATACAAAACACACATGAACGAGTTCTATGATTGGGGCATCACTATGACCCCTCTTCTTCCAATAGAGACAGGTACATACAACTATGGTGAACGGGGCAAGCTAGATAAATACAAACAAGAACATTACGGCAATTCTAAGAGACGTGCGTTATGGTTGCGTGATGTGTTGAAAGACCCCGAGCATCCTATGCGTGTGTCAGCGTGGGTCGATTTCACTACATCGTTTATAGAGCACAGTGGGTGGTATGAACGAACCACTATCAAGGAACATATGCAGGAAGGGAATATGACTGAAGTAAGAAGTAAGTTCAATTCGTGGGTCAACAAGACCGCGAAGTTTATGAAATGATAAAACTGTATGGGTTTCCCCATACGCAAAAGGAGAACTAAAATGGAAGTATCGACAGTTAAAGAAGCTACAAGTCACGCGCAAAGGCACAACATAAAATTGCAGGGGCATATTGTGAACTACATCTCACACTTAGAGAGTATCTTGCCGGTCAAGACAATAGTACGCACTGGTAGCAGTGCATGGGTGTACTACGATAATGACCCATATTGCTGTGCTTGGGTTGGCTATGGTGACTTTCGTAGGGGCGGTAAGGGTACTCGCACGTACACAGTTTGTAGTCGCTTGATCGCTAATTGTAAGTACAGCGACTACAACCCACAATACCATATGTCCATGACAACCAAGCTAGAGACAGCCGTGAAGAACGCCAAGCGTTACATCTCACCGCTTAACGTGGCAGACATGGCAGCTATGTCATCGAAGAACGCGGCTAGGTCGTTTCGTGATGTGAGCAGTAACGCCAATCATGAGATGCGTAAGATGGGTAATAGATTGTTTCAGCATGACGGTATCTCTAGCAACTATTCGCCTATGGAGACCGAGTTGAAGAACCTTCTAACATTGGGGCATGAGTTTGTAGACAAGGAGTTACAAGCAGGGTTGGTAGATTTCTTTGCCCAGAAGGATGAAACCAAAACGCTTGATGCTCGATCAGATAACGGTGTGTTCATATACACTACTGTACGTAGGGGTGAACAACAGTGCGCCGTGCTGCAGGTCGATGGTCTGTCCAACTACACCCCTGACGTACACCCACAAAGTTGTGTTCAGTGGTACACACCACAAACGCTACCCGAAGATATGATGGGTAAGTTTTCTATGTTGCAGCTTGTGGATGATTGTCACTATGTTGATGGGGTGGGGTACAGAGTTTCTGATCGTATGTGCTTCCTGCTTACTTGAGCATAAGTGACGTTTTGTACGCGGCTGACGTTTGTTACCGCGTACAAACAGAGAAAGATACTGGCTGGGTAACGATAGTAAGTCTTGGGATTAAAAGACTTGACGCGATAGTAAAAGATACCTATATACCTTTTGAGGGGCTACCAGATTGGTTCCAAGGGAGGTTAGCGGTGTTATCCTTATTGGAGAACGATGCTTACTTAGAGGGTGTGGGTCACAAGGCTAATGACAATGAGTTCTATAGCACTTTCTGGGTAATCGAACCATCTAATCTTTAGAAGAACGCAGGGCTGTATGGGGAAACCCATACGGCTTTGGATGCCAGTTTTTACAGGGGGGTTTGACATATGGCTATGACGCCAGAAGCAAAAGTTAAGAAGCAGGTGACGCGGCAGCTAGACGCAATGGGTGCGTACTACTTCTACCCTGTTACGGGTGGGTATGGTAAAAGTGGTGTGCCTGATATTGTAGGTTGCTACAAAGGATTATTCTTTGGCATTGAGTGCAAAGCGGGTAAGAATAGACCCACGCCTCTGCAAGCTAAAAACCTAAAAGACATATGCAAAGCGGGTGGCCTAGATATAGTTGTCAATGAGGATAACATGAGTAGTGTTAGTCAGTCACTAACAGCATGGGCAGCAATATCAGATGACTAAGTGGAGTTTCAATATGATTAATCGCCATGAATACGAGCGCGTGTGTGCAGAGAACCGTGAACTAAAAGCGGAACTTGAGAAGATCACGCAGCAGCTATTCGTCATGTATGTAACAGGTACAAAGAAGCTAGGAGGGAACATTGACAGCCTTGGAAAAGATGAAGGCGTTGGCCTTGATTGAGAACAAACGGATGATTGAATATTGTGGGGGTCGGTCCCTAAACTACGGGGCCGTGCAGGAACACGCTAGAGGCAGCGGTAAGCCCCGCATGTCCGAGATCGAAAGGTCAAACCCCGCCAAGCAAATACTGCGTCTATCGGAACAAGGTTTTAGTGCCGCCGAGGTCGCACGTATAACAGGCATGTCCGTAGAGGTAATACTACGTAGATGCAAACGATACCAAATAAAATTTAAGGAACGCAAAAATGGATAAAGCTAAGTTTGAAGCGGTTATGGAGCGCATGGCTAAAGCCGCGCCCGACCAAGCGTCACCCGAGATTATGTCGCTGATTATCGCTAATCTTGTTCTACTGTTTGAACAGCAGGATTCGTGGCCTCAGATGATGATGGCTGTAACGGCTACCTTATCTGCAGCTATAAGCGAAGAACGTGAGGAGCACATCGCACGTAACGAAGAAGCAGCGATGCGCGCTGCCAATGAATTTATGGCGGGTATCTTAAACAAATCATAGAGAATGGTGAGGGCGGTTGTGAGTGTAATCAACAATAAAGCAGACCGCAGGTAGGTGGGTTTAAATTATTACCGCCCTCATAAAAACAATATCATAAACAAGCGAGAGAACAATGTTAAACACACTAAAGATATACGTGCAACACGTATTGGTGGATAAGAAATGCGGATTTGGAGTTGACATAGACCAAGGGGAGCGTGTCTTTATACCGCCCAACCTTGTGAAAAAGTATCGACTTGCCGAAGGTACACTTGCTCAGATGCGAGTGATACCCAACACTTCAAGAATGATTAACTCAACCAAGTATCAGGTTGTGGGTGTTGTCGCTGAGAGCGTAACACATTCTGTTGATACTTTTGATGATGAAGAAGAAACCCCTCGCGTAGTGGTAGCTAAGATGGAAGATCGCATACTTAGTTTGTTGTCTGAGACAGACAATCAATTCGCACATAGGGCTACTGAGATAGCGTCTAAACTAGACGCAGATAACGATGAAGTGCAACTAGCGTTGGGTAAACTACATCGTGATGGAGAGATTTGGGAGGCCAAGGTATCACGCCTCGGCACTCAAAAGAAAGCGTCCTACTGTCTGTGGGCGTTGGATGATGACTGGTTTGTACCAGAGTTTGAATGAGGAGAGAACTATGACTGCCAATAAAGAGAAGAAACGCGATAGGGTATTTAAGTTGTTAGAAAAATCCCTTGGCACTGACACAGATAAGTCTATAGCCAAAAAAGTTGGGTGTAGCGTGGCATACGTAAGCAAGTTGCGTAAGTATGATTTCTGGAAGAAAGAGCCATTACGAAAAATACCCGTATATGTAACGGACGAGGTTGACCCTACAAAGATTGGTGACTTTGCCTACAATCTGACTAAGGGCGGCAAGCCGCCTAAAGAAGGTACGTACACACGTAGCAGTGTCCTTGATACCGCCAAGCAGTACGTCACCAAAGACCGTGAAGCTACACATGGCGATATGGAGAATAACTTTGAGGCCATAGCTATGCTGTGGGAGCAGTATTTTAGTTATGAGTGGTCTTTCTCGCCCACCGATGTTGCGATGATGATGGCCCTGCTGAAGATCGCACGGCTCAAGTCCAACAAAGATAATCCTGACAACTACATAGACGCCTGTGGTTACATGGCGTGTGCGGGTGAGTTAGCATTAAAGAAAGTAACAAAGAAGTGAACCTTGTTACGTTAGACTTTGAAACCTACTACGCGCAGAACTTTTCTCTGGCTAAGATAACGACAGAGCAATATATACGTGATCGTAGGTTTGAAGTGATTGGGTTGGGGCTAAAGCATGGCCCCAATCCGACCGAGTGGGCGCAGGGTGCCGATGATGTAACCGAACTACTGGCATCTGTTGATTGGGACAACACGCACGTACTAGCTCACAACATGATGTTTGACGGGGCTATCCTGAGCTGGCGTTATAACATCAAACCTAAATTCTTACTCGACACATTGTGTATGGCGAGAGCGTTGCACGGTACAGAGCAAAGCGTGTCTCTAAAAAATGTAGCGGAGCGTTACGGTGTCGGGGAAAAAGGCACCGAAGTTATCATGGCGAAGGACAAACGCCTAGCCGATTTTACCGAGGAAGAACTGACCGCCTACGCAGGGTATTGTAAGAAGGACGTGGACCTGACTTACGCTATTTTTCAGCAGATGAAAGCCAAGTTCCCTGAACAAGAGTTAGATATCATAGACGCAACGCTACGTATGTTTACGGAGCCTAGCTTAGAGCTAGACATGGGCATGCTTGAGATGCACCTAGAGGATGTGCGGGATCGCAAAGACAAGTTGATGGTTGATGCCAACATCACTGACAGAAAAGACTTAATGAGTAATGCCAAGTTCGCGGAGTTGCTGTCTGGGTTAGGGGTTACGCCACCTGTCAAGATCAGCCCCACGACAGAGAAAGAAACATTTGCGTTTGCCAAGTCTGACAAAGAGTTTCAAGAATTACAGGAACATGAAGACGAGCGTGTGCAAACGTTGATAGCAGCTAGGCTCGGTACTAAAAGTACCTTAGAAGAGACACGCACACAGCGGTTTATAGATATATCTAAACGTGGTACTCTTCCGGTCCCCATTAGATATTATGCGGCACACACTGGGCGGTGGGGCGGTGATGATAAGATCAACCTGCAAAACCTGCCGAGCCGTGGGGCTAACGGCAAGAAGCTAAAGAAAAGCATAATACCCCCACAGGGTCACACTATAGTTGAATGCGATGCGTCTCAGATTGAGGCGCGGGTGTTAGCTTGGTTAGCCGAGGCAGACGAATTAACTCAGGCGTTTTCTGATGGCGAAGATGTTTATGTGAAAATGGCAGCAGCTATATACAAAGTAGCCGAGGCAGACGTTACTGGCGCACAGCGGTTTGTGGGTAAAACTACAATCCTTGGCGCAGGTTACGGCATGGGGGCTAAGAAGTTTAAAACTCAGCTTGCAGGTATGGGCGTCGAGGTTGATCTAACGGAAGCTAGGCGTGTCATAAATATATACCGTGATACATATTGGAAGATACCTACGCTGTGGGATGAAGCCCAGTATATGTTGAAGCAGCTTGTAGACGGTCATGCGGTTCGCGTGGGGCGTGAAAATGTGTTGCGTATAGACATACCACAGAGCGCAGTAATCCTGCCATCGGGGTTACGCATGTTTTACGAAGACTTGCAGCTAGACCCCGCGCCCGAAGGAGTAGAACCCGAAGATGTTTGGCCCGAATACTCATACAAAACGCGCCGTGGACGTAAAAACATATACGGTGGTAAGGTGGTTGAGAACGTATGTCAGGCATTGGCACGTTGTATCATTGGCGAACAAATGCTACTAATAAACCAGAAGTATAAGTCTGTTATGACTGTGCATGACAGTATAGCTATATGTTGCCCCGATGAGGATGTGGTACAAGCAAGGGCACACGTAGAGCGGTGCATGCGTCATGTACCCAGTTGGGCAGCAGGACTACCGCTTGAGTGTGAAAGCGGTGTTGGCAAATCGTATGGGGATACCGAATAATGACTAGGGGAAGGCCAGATTTTATACCTGCGACTGTGTTTAGACAATATCTATCAACCACACAGCTAAACAAATACTTTAAAGTAGATGGTATCCTAGCAGCTAGTTATGTGAGCAAATGCTTGTTACGTACCGATAGACCTATACCGTCTATCAAACCTGATAAATTATCAGCCCCTAGATATCGTCCGTTAGATGTAGTCGCTAGAGCGAGGGGCGAGGGTTTAGCTATAACGCGTAATAGTACAGACGAGTTGGTGTTTAACGTAGAGCAAAGCAAGTTAAAATTAGGCAAACTAAAACGGGAAATAAGTGAGTTAGAACTTAAACGCGATAGGTTAAAGCATATAGCTACTTTCGATGAACTTAGTAGTAATCTAACTATGCGAGATATGCTGATAGAGGACGAGTTAGTGTCCGAGAGTAAGCCTTATGATAGTTCTTGCGGTGTCTATTTTCTTATCGCCAACGATAAAGTTGTGTATGTAGGCCAATCTGTGAATGTGTATGGGCGGGTGCATACCCACAAGACTGAAGGTCATAAAAAGTTTGATGCGTATACATATATCCCTTGCAAGCGCGATCAGCTAGATGTGTTAGAGAGTTTATACATCCACGCATTAGCCCCTACGCTTCAAGGTAGGGCAGCGTGGGGCAATTTAGCGGCCCCCTTTAGTTTTGAACAGCTAGTAAGTTTGGGTTCCCGCGAGAAATACACAAAAGGAATTTCTACATGACTGATGTTGCGCCTTGGTCTTTTAGTAAGATCAAAAGTTTTCAGCAGTGTCCGAAACAGTTCTACTATGAGAAGATACTAAAGCAGTATCCGACCAAGGTAAGTCAGGCTATGCTGTACGGCACACACTTTCATACGGCATGCGAGAACTACATAGGTAAAGGTGAACCGCTACCTGAGAAGTACAGCTACATGCAGGACGCTCTGGATTCGCTTAACGCTATCGAAGGTACGAAAATCGCGGAGCAGCGGCTTGGCCTAACCGAGGATATGCAGCCGTGCAAGTTCGGAGCGAAAGATGTTTGGTTTCGTGGTATCGTAGACTTGGCTATCGTGAATGAGGAAAAGGAAACCGCGTTTATCGTAGACTACAAGACGGGTAAGAACGCGAAGTACGCAGACAAAGGACAACTTGAGTTGATGGCGGTGTCTATATTTCAGCACTACCCACAAGTTCGTACTATAAAAGCAGCATTGATGTTTGTAGTACCCAAAGCGTTAATTAAGGCTGAGTACACGGTAGAGCAAGTTCCTGATTTATGGGTGAAATGGCGCGGTGCTTATGCTAATATGCAAGCAGCCGCCGATACTGATGTGTGGAACCCACGACCTAGCGGTTTGTGTAGGCAACACTGTCCTGTGTTAGAGTGCGCCCATAACGGAAAGAACTGACATGGTTTATAAGAACACCCCCCGCCCGTACAAACGTGAATACCAACTGCAAAAAGCGCGTGGTGAACATGAAGCACGTATGGAGCGTCAACGCGCACGGCGCAAGATGGATAAGACAGGCAAGGATGCCAACAAGGATGGCAGGGCCGACAAACGTGAGGGCAAGGATGTTTCTCATAAGAAGGCGTTGAGTAAGGGCGGTAGGAATAAGGATGGCGTTTCGGTGCAAAGCCGTAAGCGTAACAGGTCGCACGGTGGTTCGTTAAGTAAGGGCCGCAACAGAAGAACTAAAAACAAAAGATAGCATCAGCTACACGGAGAACAGTATGCAAGTAATAAAGAACAAGGCTCTGCTAGTGTCACTAGCGGACCCCAAACAAGTCACGAGTGTTATACCTAAGAGCGAAGCCGTGGGTACTGATGCAGTGGTTGTTAATTGGGGTATTGATGAAGCGCACAAACTGCGTACCTTGCGGATACCCGCACCATCCCCGATAGAAGGACGCTATGCTTGGACAGGGCAACACATCCCTTTCGATCACCAAAAGAAAACCGCAGCGTTCCTAACTATGAACCGCAAGGGGTTTTGTTTTAACGAGCAGGGTACAGGCAAGACCGCCAGTGCTATATGGGCCGCTGATTATCTTATGAAAGCTGGCAAGGTCAGACGCGCTCTAGTTATATGCCCCTTATCTATTATGGATAGCGCATGGCGTAACGACCTATTCACTTTTGCGATGCACCGTACCGTTGATGTGGCGCATGGGGTTAAGAAGAAACGCGCTGCCATAATAGAGCAGGGCGCAGAGTTTGTTATAATTAACTACGATGGTGTAGATATTGTATCTGAGCAGATTAGAAATGGTGGTTTTGACCTTATCATAATTGACGAGGCTACCCACTATAAGAACGCACAGGCGAAGCGGTGGAAGACGTTAAAGAAACTCCTGCGTGATGACACATGGTTGTGGATGATGACGGGTACACCCGCCGCACAGTCGCCCTTAGACGCATATGGATTGGCTAAGTTGGTCAACCCGCAGGGCGTACCTAAATTCTTTGGTTCGTTTAAAGATATGGTGATGGACCGCAAGAGCCACTTTAAGTTTGAACCCAAGCCAACTGCACCTAAGATCGTACATGCAGTGCTGCAACCTGCGATACGTTACTCTAAAGAAGAGTGTCTGGACTTACCAGACATGGTGTACGTGGACAGGGTTGTACCGTTAAGTGGGCAACAGAAACACTACTACAATCTTTTGAAGAAGCGTATGATTATGGAAGTGGCGGGTGAAGAAGTAACCGCTATCAACGCTGCCGTAAACATGAGCAAGTTGTTACAGATATCTGCAGGTGCGGTTTACACTGATGAAAGAGAAACCGTAGAGTTCGATATATCAGACAGATATAAGGTACTACGTGAGGTCATAGACGAGAGCAGTCAAAAGGTTCTGATATTTGTTCCGTTTAAGCACACGATAGATATACTTACCGATAAGTTACGAGCCGACAAGATAACGTCTGAGGTAATCAGGGGCGATGTACCTGCACATAAGCGCACCGAAATATTTAAGCGGTTTCAAGAGGACACTGATCCACAGGTGTTAGTTATCCAACCACAAGCAGCCGCGCACGGTGTAACACTTACCGCCGCTAATACTGTAGTGTGGTGGGGGCCGACTTCATCATTGGAAACCTACGCGCAAGCCAACGCTAGGGTTCATAGAGCAGGGCAGAAACACAAGTGTACTGTTATATCGCTACAAGGCTCCTACGTTGAAAAGCGTATGTACCGTATGCTTGCAGGTCGCATAGATGCCCATGCAGAAATGGTAAATTTATATCATGAAATACTTGACGATCCTAATTAATACTATTAGATAACAAGTATAGATATAAACGGAGGACTTATGACAGTGGACGTGGAAAAACTGACGCGAGTATATACAAGGATACGCGATAAGCGCGCCGAGATATCCGCTAAGTTTAAAGAAGAAGACAGTGCTCTCGTTGAGCAACAGAACACTGTTAAGCAAGCGTTGTTGGATTACTGTGCTGAAAGTAATATCGACAGCGTTAGAACTGCAGCGGGTTTGTTTTATCGTAGCGTTAAGCAGCGTTACTGGACGAGCGATTGGGAGAGTATGCACAAGTTCGTGTTAGAGCATGAGGTTCCCGAGTTGTTTGAAAAGCGTCTTAATCAAACTCACATGAAGCAGTTCTTGGAAGAGAACCCTGACCTTGTACCTATGGGTCTTAATGTGGATGCCGAGTACATCCTAACTGTGAGGAAGAAATGAAGAAGTATGTGAACATATCGGATGTGGCAGAACACTTTTCTGTATCTATATCCACCGTGCGGCATTGGGTTCGGGAAGGTTATATACCTGAGCATACATATGTCAAAATCGAAAACACCCAACGGTTTAAGTTGGACGAAGTAGATAAGGCTCTGTCCGCTTTGGGAGAGGATGATACTCCTAACGATGTTTGAGTTTAGGCGGCTTAGTTATCAGGACGGTATGTTTGTGCGTGTAGGGGACGGAGAACGGGAAGTGGTGGCAAGTGAAATAGATGTAGTGGTAGTCAATGCTGCCAACATATCTCGTTTGTACTACAAGAACGACTATGACCCTGCACATACCACGCTACCTACGTGTTGGTCTTCTACAACACAGGCACCTGACGAGTTAGTTCCTAGCGAAGATAAGCAAGCCACTAGGTGTATGGACTGCACTCAGAACATAAAAGGTTCGGGTTCGGGGTATAGCAGGGCTTGTAGATTTGTGCAGAGGGTAGCAGTAGTGCTTGATGGAGAGTTCGATACGGTGTATCAACTACAGTTACCCGCCACGGCTATCTTCGGTAAGGGTAAGAATAATAATAAGCCGCTACAGGAATACGCTAAGTTTCTGGGTGGTAGGGGAACAAAGACTTCATCTGTGGTGACTACCGTATACCCAGATAATTCCTACGTATATCCCCGCCTATGCTTCAAGCCTTTACGGTCCTTGGTGCCTAGTGAACTACGCAGTGTTGCAGAGTTAAAGAACGACCCCGCGACATTGCAAGCTATAGCCCGTTTCGCGGCTGTAAATACTTCCCCGTTCTCAACAGAAGACGGGTTCGACTATAAAAACTCTAAAGGAGAACTACCAAATGGCAAAAGTTGAAAGCCACATCATCCGCAAAGTTGTTGCGAGATACCCCCGTTTAAATGGGACATATCGGTTTGACCAATCCGCAGGTGAGCGTGGTAAGTCTGTACCCTGTGATCCTACTGCAGATGGCGCAAAGTACGAGTTGCAGTTTGTGATGGATGCTGCACAGGCAAAAGACCTGTATACTGTTATGGCTACGGCCTACAATGCACGGGCAGCATCTGAAAAGAGTTGGCCTCAAAAGTTGGGTAAGGCATCCGAAGTCTTTAAGAAGGACGAGGACGGCAACTACATCGCCAAAGCCGTACTTAAAGGGGCTTACGGTGCTGATGTAACCAAGCCGCCTGTGCAGGTTGACTCTAAGAACAAACCGTTACCCAAAGACTTTGAGTTGACTACGGGCAGTACGGTCAACGTACAGGTTTCCTGCGTCCCGTATAGTATGCGGGATCACGGTGTGTCTTTGCGTTTACGTGCTGTGCAGGTACTAAAATTGGCAGAGCGTGAAGACTACTCCCCGTTTGGTTCGGAAGAAGGCTTCAGTGTTGAAGAAGCCCCTACCATGATTTCGGGGTTTGAGGTTGATGAAACACCCGCTGCCCCTGCAGTTGTTGATGACGCGTTTCAAGACGAGACACCCAAGGTACGGGCCAATAAGAAGCCCCCTGTTGTCGAAGAAGCCAAGCTGGACAGTCTTGTAAGTGAGTGGGGTGAGTTAGACTGATACCCTACACGGTGCGGTATCGTATAGGGTGCCGCACCGTTAATACTCGGAGGACTAGCAGTGGAACGACTAGAATTTCTAAAAAGTGTTTTAAGTAGTGAAGGGCATTACTGTTTATTTGCAACCAACGGTGAACGTAGAACGCAGAACTTCTATGACACTATTGATGAACTGCATGCAGCGGTAGATGCCTTTGATGCTAAAGACCACGATGTTTATTTTGCGTTAAGCACATTCGTAAACAATACTAATCGTAGGGCCGATAACGCACTACATCTACAATCCTTTTTCGTGGACTTGGATTGTGGCCCTAGCAAAGAATACCCGTCTCAGCAGGATGCGCTATCGGCGTTACAGGCGTTTTGCACTAAGACTAGCATGCCCGAACCTACTAAGGTCAACTCGGGGCGCGGAATACACGCTTACTGGGTTTTGTCTGCGCCAGTACCTGTGGATGATTGGGTTCCTGCGGCAGAACGGTTTAAAGAGTTTTGTGAGGAGAATGGTCTCAAGGCCGATCCTGCAGTTACGGCTGACGCAGCGCGTATCCTACGCATGCCTGACACACGTAACTTCAAGGACACACCGCCATCCCCAGTGGCTTTGATAAGTGCGGAACCAAGTATCGAGCTGGCTGACTTCGTAAGTTTACTGGGAGGCGTTACCCCTGTAAATACAGCCTCTGTTGGCAGCAATGTTGTGTCGGGGTTTATAGCGGTCAATGCTGAGAATAGCTTTGGTCGTATTGTAAAGAAGATACAAATAGGTAAGGGATGCGCTCAACTCGCGCATATACTGACAGATCAGGCCAATGTGACCGAACCGTTATGGAGAGCGGGACTGTCTATTGCTAAATTCTGCGAAGACGGAGACAGGGCTGCACAGGTAATGTCTAGGGGCCACCCTGATTATAACTCTGGTGAAACCCATCAGAAAATGTCTTTGGTTAAGGGGCCGTACACTTGTCGTACATTTAACGGTCTTAGACCTGATGTGTGTATGGAGTGTGCTTTATGGGGTAAGATAAAATCCCCCATAGTTTTAGGTAAACAATTTAAAGAAGCGGACGAGGCTGACAACGAAGTTGTTGCACCTAGCGCAAAACGTCCCGCCAGTGCGCCTAAGATTTATAGTATACCGACATACCCGAAGCCTTACTTTCGTGGCGCTAAAGGCGGCGTGTATAAACGCACCAGTAACAGTGACGGTGAGATAGAAGAAGAGTGCATCTACCACAACGATATCTATATCATGCGCCGTATATGGGACACAGAGATAGGCCAAGCACTTGTGTTTAGGCTGCACATGCCCCGAGACGGTGTGCGTGAATGGACGATGCCAATGTCTAGCATCACATCGCGGGATGAATTTAGGAAAGCTATGTCTACGCAGGGTGTGGCTGCGTATGGCGCAAAGTTAGATAAGATACAGGTGTATATAATGGCATGGATCGAAGAGCTACAAGCTACTCAAGCAGAGGATGAAGCCCATAAGCAGTTTGGGTGGACTGATGACAGTATGACCGCGTTCATACTGGGGGATCGTGTAATCTATGGTAGTGATGAAGACTACAACCCACCATCCACACAGACTGCAAGTATGATGGATTACTTTACCCCCAAGGGTACTGAGCAAGGCTACCTTGATGCGATAGACTTCTACAATCGGGAGGGGTTTGAGTTACACCAATTCACAATCGCTGCGGCCTACGCTTCAATACTTATGCCCCTTACAGGGATCGGCTCTGCAGGGTTACATATGTACGGAGACACAGGTGTTGGTAAAACTACTATGTTGATGGCAGGGTTATCGGCATGGGGCAATCCCGAGCAACTGTTGTTGAAAGAGGTTGATACCTACAATTCTAAGATGCACCGTGGGGAAATATACCACAACCTACCCCTTATGATGGACGAACTTACTAATACCAAAGGGGGTAAGTTGTCTGATCTGGCCTACCAATTAACGGGTGGGACACAACGTAATCGTCTGTCTCAAGGCGGTAACACCGAGCGACACAGGGGCAAACCGTGGAGCCTACTGGCTATCAGTACAGGTAACACTAGCTTTATAGAAATGATTAGTAGGGTTAAAGGTTTTCCCAAAGCTGAAGCCCAGCGTATACTAGAGTTTAGGACAGAAGCGAAGTTCTTTGGTTCTGCTAGCAAAGCGGAGACTGATAAACTGTGGCCCGCTTTAAAAGGCAACTACGGTCATGCAGGAGTACGGTTTGTGCAGTGGGTCATAAACAATCGTGTGGAGTGTGAACGTACTATAAAGCATGTGCAATCGCGTGTAGATGAAAAGGCTGAACTTGGTCCCGAAAACCGATTTTGGTCTGCCGCTGTTACGGCTATTATATCTGCGCTTATGATAGGCAGGAAGGCAGGGGTACTGCCTTTTGAGGTAAAGCCTGTATTTACGTTTGCGGTGAATAGGTTGCGGGAGCGTAGAGCCTACGTTGCCGATATGGGTTCCTCTGTAACTGAGACGTTGAACAATTATATATCCGAACATTGGAGCAACATACTCTGGATCAAAAGTACAGATGATGCTCGCGGTGGTATAGATGGCAATCCACTAGATATGTTGGCACTGCCCGAAGTTACACCCCGAGGCAAGTTCGTCGCTAGGTACGAGACTGATATTAAGAAAGTCTATCTATTACCGAAGCCGCTGAAGACTTGGTGTATAGATCAACAGATAAACTATGAACAGTTAATTAGAGATTTAACTGAGAAGATGAAAGCCACCAAAACACGTATACGCCTAAGTAAAGGCACACATATGAACCTACCCTCTGCTAGAGTTATATGTGTAGATTTTTCTATTGATGGAGTTCCTGATGGATCAGAAGGTGATGAAGATTGAAGACCTTAATCCTGACGGGATTAGAGTAATTGTAAACTGGGATAAACTTACGGTTAACGGGTCTGTGTTTATACCCTGTGTGGACACTGAGAAGACTAAAGATCAGGTGTCCACCGTTGCATCGCTGCGACAATGGGAGGTTAAACACGAAGTTCGTGTAGAAAACAAAATATTGGGGTTACGTATATGGCGTACCGCATGATATAGGGCAGTTAGGCAATATCCATTTCCACTGCGTGTTGCCTGTTCTCCCTTGAACTGCCCCTGCTTAATTGCAGGGGCTTTTTTAATTTACAGGAGAGGACAACCCACCGTCATATTCACCAGCACTTCTACGCATACTAGGTGAGTACTGCATCCCACCTATCATTTCTCTTGTATTACGATCAAAGTTTTTAGAAGAATTTTTAAACGACTCCGTAGTTATATACAGGTCAATCGCATCTGGCGGTAAGCTGTTGTTATGCTCTATAGATTCTCTGTAGGCTTGGCGAAGACCCTCAACGTCCCCTTCTCTTCGGGCCATGTTAGCCTTACGCAAAATCCTACCCTTGCGATCTGTCATAGCAGAATATTTTTGCCGCTCGTTACGGTTCATATTAAGCTGCTCTATATGCGCGTGACTAGAAAACCCTAGAGCTTGTCCAGCAAGTGTGAACGGACTTGTCGCTGTTATCTCGTCACCACGTAGGGTTAAGTTCCCTTCGGTAGCATAACGCCCAGTTTTCATTATGTTACGCAGTGCTGCAGGTGAAGCGGCTTCAACACCACGCCATACGTTACCTTCTGAGCCAAGCTGCCAGCCCCTACTTAACTGGCTTGTTATACCGATTGCAGGGCCACCTATTTGCTCTATTAGTGTAAATAGAGGGTTTTGATCTTTGTCGATTAGTGGTGGACGGTACAACATATTGTTGAGTGCGATACGATCACCAATCTCAAGACCTGTCATGTCAACAAGCCCACCATACACAGGGTCTGCCATCCACTTCTTATTCATAACATCCCAGTTATCTTCATCATCGTCTTTAAGGAGCATATCGTACATGATACCAAGTTCACCAAACAACGGCATGCCTGATGCACCTGCGATAAGTCCCGTAGTAATAAGAAAGTTTGCCGCCTGTGCGCGCGCTATCTTTCGGGTGTCTAACGCATCTTGATATGCTTCGTCAGAGGGGTAAGCATCTCTCGACAACACAACCGTAGCATCGTTAAGCATACGCATCATCATGTAGTATTTACTTATAGCGAACCGTTTAAACAGGAATAGTACGTTACCTATCGGCCCCTGTGCGTATACGGGGCGTCCTGCCGATGCAGTACCTCCGAGGGTAAACTCTACAAACTCAACTGCAGCTTCTGCAGCTTTTTGCCTGTCAGCATCAGTTACTTCTTTTTTGCCACCATTACTTAGCTTGTCCATTTCTAACTTGTATGCGGCGACCAGTGATACTTCACGTCCGTAGCGTTCCGAGTGATGGAACATAGCCCCACCCCATTTTTGGGAAGTATCAACAATTTTTTTACCTATGCGAGACGCTCTGTCTGCACCAGTGTCTCCGGTAAATACATCTAATTCTAAAGTTTCCTGTGTTAGGGACTGTCCCATCTGCGCTTGGTTAGTCGCGTACTTAACCAGTACCTCTAAATCACGTAATCCTTCTGGAATAGATGACGGGTCACTAAAGTCTAAGTTACCCAACGATATACCAAACGAGCCTAAATCGTATTGCTCTCTTACTTTATTACCTTTCTCATCGTCCACAATAAGAGTTTTGGAACTGGGGGCCGCGCTTACGGCTTTAACAGCATCTCCAAATGCCTTGGTAGTGTTACTCACACCATACTTACCCGATAGTAACGGCATCACCGACATACCCACATCAAAAAAGGTCAGGGCTGCAGACGAGAAGTTCAGCCCCATAGTCCAGTTAAACCCAAGATTAGTGATGATCTGAGACACACGGTCTACGTTAGGGCGTTGCGCGAACTCTGCTATCTTCATAAGCCTGTCAGCTATTTCTGCTGTATCGGGATTTTTGGTCAACTCAACTATCTGGTTGACTACTTTTTGTATCTTGGCACTTGATCTAAGTTGCACGACTTGTCGGTTAAGGTCACGTCCCTTAGTTTCCATCATGTCTATTAGATCAAAATTCTCTAGTGTGTACCCTGTAGGGGTAGTGTCACCCAAGAAACCACGGACACCTTTACGTGTTCTAAACCCCTGCATAAACGAGCGTTCTGGTACAGCATCCAAAGCTAGGTCAAGGATATCACTAATGACCTTATTACCTTTGCCACCTTCCATCTTTTGCACACCCGCAGTCTGCAGGACATTTAGTACGTTGAACACAAATCCAGAGGAAGGCGCTTTACCATAGTTACTGTTTGCTGTAATTTTTTCCATTTCTGGGGCAAACAGGGCATCGTCTGCCATCATAGGATTGGGAGTATATGTACCTGTCTTTTCGTCCAATATACTTGCAAGTCCAGAGTTCTTAATGTCATCTCTAGCCAGCATGGTCTTGTTATAATTCTTGACCTTTTGCACCGCTTCCATCGCCGCTATCTTAGTGGGGAAATATTCCACAAAGCGATCTACCTGTGGCTTGGCATCAGGGTCTTGATCTTGCGGGTCGATGGCTGTGTAGGAAACACGATAACTACCCTTACGCATAAGTGGGAAGTATGGTGTGATTAGCCCACTGTCCTTGAGTAACAGTTCGGACAACCTATCAAACGCGGTGCGACGTACTTCCGCATCATCACTGATGCTGTTTATACGATCTCTCAGAGCAGGCTCAATCTCATCATATGTTTCTTTAAAGTAATTACGCATGGTGCGGTACACACGCTGCCCGTCTTTACCAATACTATCGTAATCTTTTTTAAGAGCGTCATACACTTTTAGACGTTCTTTACCCAATGGTGCTATGACGTTAAGTTTATGGTCAGGGTTTTTTATTTTAAATTCTGCCATGTACTTAGCGCGTAACTCTGGTTTGGAAAAATTGCGCCTTGTTGTCTTTAGGGTTTTAGGGTCTTTAATAGTAAGCCCATAAGCGGTATACATTTCCCGTTTTATAGACGGGTCTATCCTGTTTAACGTAGACATAGGCACTAGCTGCTGCAGGGTCTTGTATTTTTCTACCCCTTCAGCCCTACGGAAATCTTTAATTTGGTTTACAATATAGTCCAGTTTAACGGTCTTATCCCGTAATTCAGAACTTTGCTCGTTAATTAACTTGTTTAGATCATTACCCACATCACTCTGATGGTTACGTTTTAGTGTGTCTCCGAGCAAGTTCACAGGCATGATACCGTATAAGAAACTCTTACCCCCTGTATACGGTTCTGAGTTCTTAGCGTAATCCTGCATAGCCCGTAGTTGTTCAGGCGTAGTGGGCTTGACAGCATTAGTAGCAGAGTTAGTTACGTCTACACTCCCTTGAGGGTTACTTGCCGCAAGATACATAGCAGGTGCGGCACGGGTACTTAACTGTGGAGCTAGTATATCGTTAAGTAATAAGTCGGTGCGGTTAAATACCGATTCTGGGGGTCTACGCATGATCCTGTTAAAGAAACGCCGTATTGCAGTTCTAAAGTTTGTGTACGCATTGGTCATGTTAGTGTTAGCTAACTTTAGGTCTGTCATCGGTATACCCGCTAACAGGACTTGGAAGTCAGGGTTACTAAACGCCTCTGCAACAAATTCTTCTAGGCTCTTCATAGCATACGAAGGCGGTAACTGTTTCTTAACCGCTTCGTAGATCGTATTAAGCTGTCTTACTTCTGGCAAGCTCATATCTGAAAGGTTAGCCGCTGTAGCCGCGTGTAGCATCTCATGCAGTGTTGCATGTGAGTTCATGCCTATATCACGGTCTAAAAATATGGTGTTGGTGGCGGGATCAAATACACCTGCAGCAACTTGCCCCTGCGGATTTCTTAACCCGCCAGATACCAGTTTTACTTGTGTATTGCCCACATACGGAACCAACCTTTCCGCTATTTTACTCACGTTTTTAGAGCGACCTGTTATGGCTATGCTACGCAACGCGCCCACTAAATCACCGTTCTCTAACATATTACGGGTACTAGGTCGCAGGGGTTCAGCCAACGCACTAATCTCACTACCTAGAAGTTCAAGCTGCTCGTTAATTGCAGGGGGAGTTACAAGGTCGCCTATAACATCACTATCGCCCTGCGCGGCTATGGATACCACACCCGCATCGTCATCAAGTATAGTTTCTACACCTGCACGTTCTCCCTGCTGTGCGCCTTCTAGTGGTTTGCCTTTTTCATCAAGTTTACGAGGCTTAAACTGTGCTTTAGTTACAGGGGCATCTTGTTCTGTACCCGCAGGTTCAACTTCTAAAGCCTCTTTAAGAGACGCCACTTCTGCTTCTTGTCGTTCCGCAAGCTCTATAGCTACGGCCTCTCTATCCTTAGCAAAAAACTTAGACTTCTTAGTCTTCTTTAAACGCCCCCTCATACCTTCTGGTAATGCAGCGCGTCTTTCTAACTCAGCCTCTATCTGTGCTTCAAGAATGTCATCTAATTCACGCTCAGTCATATCCGCAATGGTTTTGTCTTGTGCTACGGCTAACTCGATTTCACTTACAGCTTCGTCTACAGACTGCGTTGATTCTTTCTTAATCTCGTTTATCTTTCGTAGCAAATCGGCTGCTAGCGTATCGTCTGTGTATTCTTTCTTCGGTCTATCCCTTAAAGCCTTTCGCATAGCTAACTTGGCAGCTTCCGCTTCGTCCTGCCTAGCTATAGCTTCTAATTCCGCTATCAATGGATTTGGCGCGCCGAGACCCGCTATTAGATCAGCAGAGGCTTTATTAGCCGCGTCAGCCACTCTTGCCGCCGCACTCGCTTCTCGCATAGCTTGTCCATAGGATGCAGCCTGCAGTTTTGCGGCCCCCTCCTTCATGGTCTTATGATCGTCTTTTACAACAGCGCGGGTCTTACTCACATACTCCACACGTCTTGCAGTTAACGCGGCTTTAGTGTCTGAGCCTAAGTTATTCTTTACCCAGTACATAGCTTTGACTGCATTGGTATACGTTAGAGGGCCGTAGAACGCTTCTTCATCAGACTTACTCTCAGCATCCAAGTTAATGTTAAACGCAGGGGCACTAATATCTGTCTCTACCCCTTCCGCGTCTTTAGCGGTGGTCTTATCCTTTGATGCAGTTTGAGTAGCCCCAGTTTTATTACCATCACCATGAGCGCCCTGCATTTCATGAAGCGCATCCACAGGTCTACGGAACCTAAGAAAATAATCTCTAGCCGCCTTAACTCTTGCGCGTTCTACTTTATCTTTAATGTCTTTGATGTTCTGGTCAGTCATACGAATAAGTTTAATTATATTTAGTTTATCTTCGTATGTAGTTATATCAGGTTCAAATGCTTCGGACGCAGTAGTAGACTGTCGATTTTCTAAGGCTAGCGCAGCTTTACCGACTAGGCCAAATGTAGCCTTACGATCATTGAACAACCTACTAATAGTATTAGCGGTTGCCACTTCCAGAGCGTCTACTAATTCAGCATCGCGTAATGCGCCACTCAACGCGGCTAGTCTTTGTTCTTTAGATAAACCGCTACCCGTAATAAGGTCTAACTCAGCTTGACTTAGTTTTATTGCCGCACGGTTAGCGGGTAACGTATCAAAAGCTACAAACGGTTTGCTTGCAGGGTTTGTATTAGTGGGATCACCGATTGGTGCGCCAAGCGTCCTGTCATAACTCTGCACAAGGGGCGACCCTGTAGCGTCCAGTTGTGAGGGACTATCGGCAACTTCTAAATCAGTATCATCTCTAACGCGAGTGGGTGTGATAGGTTCCATCTCGGGTGCAGTAATTGGATTTTCGGGTAGACCTGCAGCGGCCCTAGCTTCCGTATCGCCGTAAGAACCCTGTAATCTTGCGGGTATGTTACCAACCCCATCTTTTAACGTATATAGTGTGCGTAGTGCGTCACCTATAGTCTGCGACCCATATGGCCCTCTGGATGTTGGTAAGGCTCTAAGGTGCTTTTCCAATTCAGCAGGCCACTGGATTTTACCTGTGTAATTGGGTTTACCTTGCAGTTCATAGGGTTTGTCTTCTGCAAATAGGACTGCGGCTTTATCAGTGAACGGCACGTCCTCGACACGTAGTGCATCACTACCTATGTCCTCTTGATACGTAGCGTTTAAGTCTAGCGTGTTTAGGTCCAACCCTTCTAAGTATTCTATTGCCTCATTTGATAGGACACTTGGGTTCTTACCCTGCTCGTCAGTTATAGGCTCTACATTCTCGTATCCTGATGTAGTGGGGGTACTACTTCTAAGTGCTTGTGTGCCAATCACTTGACCATCAGGTCCAAATCCAGTGTTCGCGGGTAGTCCTGTAGGTGTACCCTCTCTAACAGAAGTGCCATAGGGTGTTAATTTACCGTAATCTCCACCTTCATATGCGTTTTTCTTTATTACGTTTAACCGTTGGTTTAATGCACGATTGTTATCTTGCAGTGCTTTTAACAGTTCCCCTTCGGGGTCTGCTTCGGGGTTAGCGAGCAGTGCGTCTATCTTTTCTTGATTAGCTTTAGCCTTTTCAGTAACTGTAGCTATTGCTATTTCATCGTCGGATAAATTTTCGGTCCTATCGGGCAGTTGTGCGCCCTGTTTAGGTTCTGCGTCAGATTCAACGTCTGTGCCACCATCTAATTCTGTTGTAGGAGTTATAGTGTCTGAAACTATTGGCGCACCTACAGCAACTGCATCGGGCGTATCCTCTATAGTCATAGGTATAAATTGACGTGGTTGAAATTGCTTTGCAGGGCCAACTATAGGATTATCTTCGGCTGCAAGAAGACCAATTAGTTTTCCTGCTTTTGCTTTAGAAATTTTTAAATCATTTGCTAAGGCACTAACTGAACCTGATTTACGATCAGTTACTGATTTTCTAGCATCTTCAAGCAGAGCGGCATCATCAGGTTGTGCTATTGTACGTTTTATTACAGAAGGTTTGCTTGCTTCTGCAGTTTCCGCAGTTCCCGCAGTTTCTACAGTTTCCGCAGTTCCTACAGGTTTGCTTACAAGTTTATCTGAAAGTTCTTCTGTAGTAGTACCAACAAGTTCTTTTGCATTAGATACATTGTCAGAGCTAAGTACCTCTGCGAGAGTTGGTAGTGTTGTACGTTTTTCTAACTGCTGTACTATCTTTTGTTTTCTGTCTGCCGTTTTAAGTTTAGCGGCTATCCTATTACCACTACCAGAAATACTAGCTAATCCCGCGCCTGCGCCTGTACCTGTACCTGTACCTGTACCTGTACCTGTACCTGTACCTGTACTCGTTTCTACGCTTGTTGGTCCTGTTATAGCAGCAGCATCGTCTGTCCCAGCTACTCTATCTGCTGCCTCATCTGTTGCGCCCTTTGTTGGTCTGCCGACTTCAAAATCTACACCCTCTTCAGCGGTAACAGTGTTGGTATCACTTACAGGTGGTTCACCACTAATATTTGTTTTTCCTTTACCTGCATCTAATGACGGGGCCGAACCAAATACACTTAGTCCTCCACCCATAGTGCCGCCCAGCAGACCTGCAGCAATACCAACTTCTCTATATTCTGCAAATGCTTCATCGTTATCTATAGGCAATCCAGCTTGCCAACGTTCTAACGCTTGTTGTCCTATTTCTGTAGGTACTTCTACACCTGCGCCTCGGACTGTGCCTTTACCTACCCTAGTAAGCACATTCTTACCGGGAGTAACTAACCCTCTAAGTAGGAACTTGTCCCCAAGAACATTAAGTAATGATTGACCTGTAGCCGCTTGAAATGTTTTTAAACGATCTACCGCATCCAGTTCGCCTGCAGCAACTTGTTGTTCAGCACGTTGTAAATCGCTACCATAAAAGTAAGGCATAGCGGCTGACACACCTGCAACAGTGCCTACACCGGGTCCACCAAGTAACGTACCTATTCCTGTAGCAGCTAGTGGTCCTAACATTTGTGGTGCAGACTGCCCTGCAATTTCGCCTAAATAAGAAAGTGTGTCTCCAAAACCACCTTTTCGCGCCGCGTCAAAATTTTTAGGTGGTGTAGCAGTGCCTGCCCTAGACAATCGTGTTCTGTTTGCGGCAGCTTCTTGGCTTGCACCAAAGTCTTCGATAAAACCTATATCACTTTGAGTACCAATATCACGTATAGTAGTGCCCAAAGCACCCCGCAAACTTGTTAACCCAACGTCAAGGCCACGTCCAAACGCAGTACCATCATCTATTACTTGCTCGCCATATTTATTTTCATAGCTCTTCTCAAATTGGCGTTCTAGTACCTGTATTTTGCCTGTAGCGTTGGCAATTTCTTGTGGTGTGGGTTCTTCTCCAGCAAAATTTACATCATATGTGCGGCCACTAAACTCGCCCTTAACTTGCATCATACCCATAGTGTCGCCCTTTATGTCGTACTGTCTACCTGCACGTTTTCTAACGCGGTTGCTAATGATCTACTAGAACCTAAACTACCTTGTTCATATAACCTTTGTAAATCTGCCTCTATAGCTGCGGCTTCTTTAACTTTTTTATCGTAAACTACCCTGTCTACGCCTTCTAATTTATTACCTAACGGGTCTTGCATATCAGCGAGTTGTTTATTTACAAGTTTTGCGCGCTCTTGTTGAGTGTTAACCGCTTGAGGAAAAGTAAAACCATTTTTACTGCTTCTACTTGCTGCTGCAATATCTCTACGGGCTTGTAACGTCTGCTGTGCCATATCTAAATCGGCTAATTTACTAAGAATGTTAAGCTCTTCAGCATCCTGTCCTGCTTGTTGTTTTCTATATGACCCAAAGGCACCCAGACCTGACTCACCTATAGCACTAAGCAGGTTAGGATTACTGCTAGCCATAAGCCGCATACCCATCTCAGCTAGACCCAGCCACTTATCTTGATCTGCCGACTTCTCACGCTCTGCTAAAATATCCAACAGCTTCTGCTCGTAGGACGATGGAGAGTCACTAGCACGACTAGCCATAGGATTAACCTTTTTGTTACTACCATCACCAATAACAGGCATTGGGGTAGAAGGTTTAAATCCTTGTTCGGTCAAAGTCTTTCTTGTAGCATCTGTTAAACCGGGAGTTTCAATCTTTTCAAAAGGTACATCTCCATACGCGTCAGCCGTTTTTTCAGCGTTATCACGTAATTTTGCGGCTTTAAATTTGCCTATACTTTCATTTAAATTTTTAGGATCATATGGGTCCGACCCGTATGGGTTTGCAGCCGCATCTGCAAATTGGTCTGCTATATACTGCCCAGCACTAACTGTACCCTTGAGCGCCCCACCTATAACTGTGTCAAACGCACCGGGAGCTTGACTAACAAGCATGTCTCTAAATATATCAGTATAACTATCGTCAGTTTTAACTACCGGATTGTTACTAGCGTCTACATTTGGTCCGGTAGAAGTAACTACAAGTGCGGGTGTATTATCTGCATCAGATTCTACAGTTTTTCTTGCAGCAAAAGCATCAGTTTTTGCTTTGTCAGCAGCTAAACGTTTTTGAAACTCTGCATCTGCAAGTGCAGGGTTGTCTGCGTTCTCTTTGCGTAGTTCAAACATATACTCATTAAGTAACTCGGGATTACTTTGTATATATTCTAACGATACAGGTGTGTCTAAAATGCTAGGGTTAACACTGGGGCTGTATGCAGCGATACCTGCTCGGGTTTCCCGTGCGTCGGGCTTTTCAAACCTCTCTAGTCCTTTATAGAAAGTAGGATGTGTATATGTATATTGAGGTTTAAGCCCGTCTTCCGCTATATAATACGGGCGAACTTCTCCATCCCTACTACGTACGTCTGACATAAGGTCTTTATACTCACGCAAATACTCACCTACCCGTTTGTCAGGCCCATCCCCATATCCATAACCCGAAAAGCTACCTTTAAACGCCCGTTGAAGTTCTGCTTCTTTGCGTACTTCTGGTAGCATTACTTCATTATATCCGGTAACGCTTCCCCTTCCACCGCGCATATTTTGAAGATATGCTTCGGCTTCGGTACTGCCCATAGCACCAAGTTCTGCCTTACTTAACGGAGGAAATCTATCTACAATAGGTATAGCAGACTCATCAATGCGTTCATTTGTATTTTTCGCGTTAATACGGCGTTTACGTTCTATTTCTTCTGCGGCTCTAACGTCCGCAAATCCCGGGTCTCCAGCATCAATACGTATGCTTTCTGGTCTATCAGATACCCGTGTAGCTTTGCGCTGTAGAGCCTCTGTAGGGCTTAACAACGTGCCATCAGTAGGGAATTGCGGGTCTAATCCTTCGTTAGTAACTTCAGGCTGTAGCAGTTTAAGGTTAGGATACCTAGCATCTAAAGCCTTTTCAGCAGCTTGACGATCTACTTCCGCTGCTTGAGAATCTGCAACACCCATAATGCCACGTTTCTGTATTGCAGCTTGACGATCTGTTTCTGCTCTTACAGCCGCTGCTTGCCGATCCGCTTCTACTTGGGCTGCTTCTTGGCGTCTAGCTGCGCGATAATCTACACCAGCTTGAACACCACTCATAGCTCCAAGGTAATCTCCTGCTCGTTCTGCTGGACCTTGTAGTACATTACCATCAATTCTAGTGTCTTTAATAACAGAAGGTATACCTCTTAATTTTTCGTTAAAACCACCATCATTATATACAGGAGCATCATCTGCATAAATGGGCATTGGCTTTACTTTTGTAGGGCGTACCGTTTCAGTACGGCGTTCAGGAAATAAACTAGGAGAAAATCCTGCCACTGCGTTACGTGTATCTCTAGTCGCATCACGTACCTCTGCCTCGTATATTCTGTCTGCCTCTCCGGGAGTATCAACAGTATCAAGGTCCATAAAAGAAGTAGGTTCAGTAGCTACAACAATATCAGCAGCTTTAATTTTAGCTACTGTATCTTTTGCGTTTTCCTGTATTGTTTTTAACATATTAGGCTCGGTATTATCGACCCTACGCACTAATGTTGAATATTCTGTTTCCGTGGGATATAACCCTTCCGGACCCAAATTTTTAGGATAACGGTAACTGGCAGATTTATACATAGGACTGTTGACTATGTTTTGCCCTTTTTCCGAACCTGCAGGTACAACGAGTTTTTTAGCATTGGCTTGCGCCATTATATCAGGATACTTGTCCGTTAGTTTTTCTAGTGTATCTGCACTAACCGTAACTACTTCTCCAAATCTAGTTATAGGAGGAGTGTTAAGTATTATAAATCCTGACTCTACTTCACCTGCGGTAGCCATTTTTAAAATACCACCACTAGCCATAGTAGCTACAGGTGCGACAGAAGCTATACCTGTGTTTTGTGCTACGTCAGTCTTAGGGGCCATAGACTGTGCCATACCACTAGCAACACCTTGAGGCATACCTGCTACGTTAGTCTGTGGTGTAGGGGCTGGAGCCGTACCTGTTAGTTGTTGCAACACTGTGGGCTGGCCTAGCCCTTCTTGCCGTGTCTGCTCATCACGCATTTCTTTGCGGATATTTGCTTCTACTAAAAGCATAAAAGGCGGGGGACCAGAAGGATTAGGATTCTGCATACCCTGCATTATCTGTTGGTCACTCATACTTTTAACAGTATTTTCGTGAGCCTCATAGTTAGTGGCAATACCCATAATTAACCCCCGTAGGCTTTATAGAGAGATAGTCCCGTAAGCCCTGCACCCGCTAACTGTTGTAGCGTTCCCGGCTCTCGCACAGGTTGTGTAGACGTACCCTGATACGTATTTGTGCCTGTAGCAGCAATCGGCATGCCCGATAAGATGCCCGTCATGTTACCAATCTGTTCAGCAGTGTAGCCTTTTTTAGCTAAGAACTCATTGTAGTCTAAATCAAGCTGCTGCTGGTCTCTGCCTTCTGCAGCAGCGCCAATACCTTCTAGTAGCTGTAGGTTTTGTATGTCGGTTTGACGATCTAACTCACCCAAAGCCACCGAATCTTTAGCAAGCCCTGATCCTACACCTAGTGCAGCAAGTCCTTGTTTAGCAGCAAACTGATCTGCGTCCTCCGTAGACTTCTCAAACCGTGCAAGCTCTGCGGCACGGGCCTTGTCAACATCCATGTCTGCTTTACGAGCGGCAGTAAACTGTGTGGTTGCATCTTTGTAAGCGTCACGCAGTCCCTTATCTTGAATCATACCCATACGGTTCATCATAGCATCTTCAGCTAGAAAGTTACGTACCGCGCCGCGTGACCCACCAAACGCGCCTGCTTGTACTGCTTGTGCATTTCTAGCACCTTGAGTTCGTTGGAAGTCACGCATAGCTTCAGCTTTTTGTCGATCTACAACATTCTGTGTGTAGGGGTTCATATACTGCCCTACATTAGCGCCCGTAAATTTAGCAGCATCATTATAGTCATACTCACTAAACGTATTAGGGTTGTAATCACCTAACGTCTCTGCGGTAGCCATACCGTCTGTCATATAATCTTGTGCGCCAGAAAGACCTGTTATTCCTACCTCTCGGTTAGCAAGATCACGCGTACCCGATATGGCATCAAGCGTGTCTTGGCTTTGACCTGCAATTCGATCACCCGTATAGGCTTCGTAATCTTTACCGTACTCGGCTTCGGCTTTAGCTAAGTTACGTTCAAAGTAAGGTTTGGCCCATGCGGGTAAGTCCGCAACAGAAGAACCCGCTTGAGTAGTTGTGCTGTTGTATGTTGTACTACCGCCCATCGGATAACTCCATTTTATAAGCAATGTATTCTGGCTTCCAGCCATACTTCTTTAGGCATCGCCCCCATGCCTTACGTCCGTAACCTTCAAGGTGGTCACAGTTATTATCTTTAGCGTATTTACGTAGTGTAGACTGAGACAAAGCTAAGACCTCTACCATATTGCCACCGCCAACCCAATCAACTGCTAACCCACGTTTGTTAGGGTATTCTAGTATGCGAGTTGTAAGTGCGGTCACAATAACATCATCCTTAACAATAATCCATAACGTATAAAAACCACGTTTTATATCATCATAAACGCTTTGAGTAGTAAACTTGTCGTTTGTAGTCCGCACCGCACGATCCATAAACTCCTCAACTTGAGACCACACCGTATCTAGGTACTCAATAGGTACAGGTGTTATGACAGGGTTGTTTTCTACAATTACATCTTTCATCCGGTAAGGTACTTTTTAAGAGCTGCGGCGGCGTTGGGACCAGCATCGTTTATTTTATCAAGCATATCATCACCATATGCTTTCTGTAATGAATCTGTTGCATCTTTACGCATTACAAATTCACCGTCTGCTAGTAACACGTCTTGCGTAGCATCACCGTCTTTAAGTTGAGCCGTCACCATATCATCTACACCAGACCCGTCACCGTTACCGCGTACCATGCCGTTTTTACCACTTGCAAATTGTGCGCGAGTTTCGTCGGCCTCACCAGTACGTACACTATCTACTAGGTTCATTAACGCACCTTCTCCGTACTGCTGCACGTATTGAGCAAGGATAATAGCGGCCCTAGTCTCGTCTAACTCACCACGTATGGCTTTTTCAGCATCGTTAATTAGGTCTTTCTCATTACCGCCTAACGCCGACTCAACTTCACCACCTCTTGCCATGCCTAATATAGACTTTTGATATTCAGCAATCTGATCATATGTAGGGTTAATAATGTACTTAGAAGACATAGGGTCATTAGGATCATAGTTGGGATCGGGTATAGGCATAAACGCACCCGATGCAGCGGCTTCGGACATAGCACTTATAGCGGGTAAACCACCAGTAGGTACGGTAGCCTGTGTACCTACAGGACGTACCGCAGCAACGCCACCCTCACCACCAGCAGCGGCAGCTTGGTCTTCTATTAACTTAGAATTACCCGTTTCAGGATTAATTTCGTAAGTATTACCAAACATATTCATTTTAAATTGCTTAGAAGTATCACCGTCTTTAAAAAACGCGCCTTCTATGCGTCCTTTTGGGTCTTCTCGTATCTGTTTAAGTTGAGCTGAAGTAAATGATCTACCTTCTTTCCCCAAACGTCCAAAATCGCGGCTAAATTCTTGCGCTGCTGCTTTCTTTCTAAATTCAGGATCAGCTTTAAGAGTACGGTCTATTGGAAATGCAGGGTTTTTCTGATTGTATCTATTACGGCTACCTGCCGCTATAGTACCCGCCATAATTGCGCCGGGAATCCCTCCTGCCATAAGTCCTAGACTAGCCATAGTTGAAGGTCTGCGAGTTATAGCGCCAAGACCGTTAGCAAGACCACCTCTATCACTTGTAGCGTTAGAGCCTAACGGTGTAGTGCCTGCATTGCCTTGATTTAGGTTGTAACTGTAGGCATCTGTACTTTTAGAATCCATAGCTCCCAGATTAGAAGGAGCGCCTGCGCCCCCATATTTTCCAGTATCAGGGTTATAATCAACAGCCTTATTGTCTTTACCGTACAACGTACCCCCACGATACTCGTAGTCATCTCCCGGAGTAGTTACGTTTGCTAGGCTTTCAGAAAAGCTATTTCCGCCGCCAAATGTGTCAGACCAAAAACCCATTAGAAAATATCCTTCATACTACTATCCTCAGTTCACCGCCAGAAGTCTTGTAGACACTGTTAACGGCTAGTCCGCCAGATACCGCTGCTGTGTTATTAGCAAACACAGGGAGATTAGTCATCACTATAGTTGTACCCCGTATAGGGCCGGGATTACTCATCTGCTGTGCATACAACGCAAAGCTACGCGTCATTTGTGCAAAGTACACCGCATCGTACTCTTCAGGAGCATCAGCAAAGAATGGGACAGGTACTTCAGTAGTCATTATCGTCTCCCGTCTGGACGTACATCTATTCTAGGAGTACCCAACCGCCACGAAACACCGGGAACACTGGCTATGGAAGCTAACTTTAACGCTACTGAGCGACCCCTAATCCGTATGTCTACTTCTTCAGTAAATGTACCTACAGGTATCGGTTGTCCTGTTAGTGTGTTATCTTCAGTACCAAAAGCACTACCACCCGGACTGTTTCTAGCAGATAGACTAAGTTCTGCAGATGCAGTTCCTACACTTGTAGAATTTCTAAATGATATGTCAGGTAGTATTCTACGCCCGAACATAAACTGATTACCGTCACTTAGCTCTATAGGGCTAGATTCTATAAACGCATCTATACTAGATGCAGGAGTTGTACTGCCGTCATCAGTGCCAATCTCATGTGTGTATAAATACCCATCTGTAGCTGCAGCTATAGGATTTCCCGCGTGAGTATTGTCTATCCATGCAGTGCGGCTAAGGGTGCCATAATACCAGATATTCTCAGCGTAATTAAACACTACATACTTATCATTGTTTTCTGAATTTAAAGAAGGGTAGAACCACCACACCTCAGAAAAAGCTGTATTGCTACCTGCCATAACTTTAGATTGTTGTGGTAAGTTTAAATCTGTAAATACGTATTCTTTTACTGAGCAAGGTATTTCTTTAACATTACCATTATATAAATAAAATTGCCCTCTACCCATCCAGTATACGGCATCTCCGATAGCCACAGCAGCGTTCTGCCCTACTATAGATATGTTCCTAGATATTTCTGAAATACCGTAAATAAATGGATCACCTACATACTGCATCGCATGTGCAGATATATCTGTTAAAATAAGGATTTGTTGTTTAGTCTGCACTGCCGCAATAATTGCGCTACCAGAACTTAGTTGCAGTTCTCCTGCAGTATTAGTATCTAAGGTTCGCCATTCTGTAGCTGATTCTTGGCTAGAAAACCTAATTGTTAAAGGGTCTTGTGTACCAGAAGCACTCTCAGGATCACACCCAAATGCGATTACGTGTCGATCTTTTTCAGACACTAAAACAATAGCAGCCACAGTAGGCGCGGCCTGTGCGCCGCTTAAAGTAGATAATGCAACTGCTCTTGTGCCTACCCCACCTGAAGTATCCCAATAAAATATACCCCCATTACGTACATTTATCACAAGGTCTTCACCAAAGTTATCTTGAGACCAAAGGCGTAGCGATGCAGCAGGAATAGTTACATTAGCTGCAGAACTCCATGTACCTCGCCCCCATACGCCTGCGCCCCAACCTGCGCCAAAAGTAGCGTTAGCTTGTCCTGTGTTTATTTGATACGCAGCCTTAGCACTAGCACCGCCATTACCACTATCAGAACCATTAGCTGTAGCTGTGGCTACAAATTTATAAACATCGGTACTTACTATTTCAGTTATTTGATATTCCTTGTTTAGCACTGCAGCCGTTATTTGACCCCCTAACGATGCTGCTCCCGAAAACGTAACAAAGTCGTTTAACACTGCTCCATGTGACGCATCCGTAGCAGTTATAGTGCTTGACCCATTAGTAGCCGCAAACGTAACTGCATTGTTAGATGACCTTATAGGAGTTATATCGTTAGCCTGATTACCTTCAAATATATAAAACTTTAGGCTAGTACCCGCACTTATAAAGTCTTCCCCTGATAAGTTAGTCCAATTAAATAACGACCTACATGAACCCAAAAAGGCTACAGGATTAAATTTTGTCCAACCCCCAATAGTTTCAGGAAAACCCATACGAAACCTAATGCGATTACTATCAAACCAACCACCATTATTACTATATCGTGTAACATCGCGGACAATTCCCGGTTTGAACTGCAGTTTTGTATAGGCCATAGATAACTCTCCTAAAGCATTAGCTCAAAGTGGGGCGCATCAATAAACGGCCTACGCGCCTGTGATCTACGTGTATCTATGTACGAACACATAGCATGTTCTGCTGTGCCATCGTAAGCGCCTAGATCGTCAATAGTCCATGCAGCGCCCCACCGTAACTTAACACCCGCAGCTTCTGCGCCTTCTTTCATGGCATCAGCAATCTCATCGTACAGATTAAGCTCCCACCGACCCCCACCGTTACAGTAGGCCATTAGGTCCACAGCATTACCATCAATGTGTTTTGACTTCATGGTTTGCGACGCGCCTTTTGCTACTAAAGCACGTTGCTCGTCTATTGTTCGCAGTCCGCAGATTACCGAGAAGTCTTGTTTGGTAACACCTATGGCGTACTTCACGACAGTTACCAGACTTTCGTCTACACCTTCTAGCCTTGACAGGCTTCGTTTTCCTAACTTGTAGCCCATAACTACTTCCCCGCATATTTAGAGATTGCTCTATTCCCAAACCAAAACGCTAACACTGCACTAAATAAACCTGACGTTTCACCATCCCACATCAAGTCAACAGCTTGCATCCAATCACCACCTGCCTGTGTAACCTTAACCATAATCACAACTTTTGTGGCTACGAACAATCCGAAAAAGGCATAAGTAACAATAGGACGAACACTACCCCTGAGAGCGTTGATAAATCCTCCAGCGTCAATAGATCGGTCATGCTCATACAACCCTCTTGTTTCTTCAATGTCAGCTTTTTTATCTAGCTCGACCAGCTTCATCTCAGAACGTTTCTGAGCAAGCTCTGTCTCTAGCTGCATCATTTCCATACGGTGCTTCTGCGCTTGGTTTGCCTTGAAGTAATCAAGAACAGACGGCAAGAACGAACTACCGAAGCCAAGTAAACTTCCCAATAATGCCATCATTTTTCTGATCCTAACCATACGGCAAATGCGCCTGTCATAGACCCAGAACAAATTGATATCATCGCGGACTGCTGTGTGGACAAATCCTCTAAAGTCATCCCCCACTCCAGAACTCGTATATACATCACCGTCATTACAAACATCATAAGTCTCGGCATAAGACGATATTCTAGTATAGTCTTAAAAGTTATGGACATTAGAAACCTCCTTTCAGGCCATCTAATATTTCTGACAAACTAGGCCGTTTGTCCTTCTTCTCATAAAGGCAACTAAACACCTTGGGACACTCAGAAAAACTCTTTGTAGGATAGTGATACCCCAAACCTCCATACCCTGCAGTAAATCTGTATACACACACCTTTTGACCGTTTTCGGCTGTAAGCCGTTTCCATAAATGGCATTGCACATGAGTCGGGTTAGCGACCCCCGCAAGCGTTACTGATAGTATTAACGCATTTATCACTGTGTAGCCAACATTATTAAATACATACCACCACCTAACATACACAATATACCCAAACTTAACCCACCTATAGCCATGTTATTCTGTATTTGACGCTTGGCTTCCATAGCACGATATACGGTCTCTTCTCGTTCAGCACGTATCTTACGGCGCATACCCAGCATCTCATCATAAGTCCCCAAGCCAAACCTGTAGTCCAACATGAATTTAATCTCTTTTTCTTTTTCAAGCAGGGTTTTCTTGCGGATCACGATATCCATAGCTTCTTGCTCTATGTTATCGGTCCCGTGTGTTTTCTTATCCAACCATGTTGGGTTCTTACGCTGTGTTTCTGCTTTGGAAATATCTGCAACAGCGCAGTACCACTGCCCAAGCTGCTTGCTAACGTCCTGCATCTCACGACCAGCGCCGACTAACATTTTTACGCCTTTGAAGGCTGCGTTAGCTGCTGCAAATGCTGTTACAGGGTCAATCATAAACCTTCACCTTACTAGGATCGACTGATTTAGGTACACAGTAAGCTGTACCGTAATCTCTTGTTTCGGGATACCCGAAGCGCCTAACTAAGTGTTCAGCGTACCAATTACATATATCTAATCTTTTAAAATATAAATCACTACTTATTGCCGCACGTTCTGATCCTATGCCTATATATAGTATAAGAACAAAAACGTGTACCACATGCTTACCCCATACGACTAAGAATTGTTAACAACATAATAATGGTTGCGCCAGATGTAGCTATAAGTACGGTCTCAAGACGCTTTATTCTAGTAAAGACCTCTTTAAACTGTATCCTGACTTCCGTTTGCAAAGCAGCCATATCCCTTTCTAACGCAGAGACGCGTTCATCTATATCTGGCATTAGCTAGGCTTAATGGGCCAAGTTACATTTGTGGGAAACCCAGATTGCGCGGGTACGTCACGCAGTGCCTGTCGGTACGTGCGCCACTCGTCGGTTATCCTATCGGATATCGCCATAATATCAGATGCCTCTAATAATAAGTTACGCTGTGTCCGCACTTGTTCCTCTGTTAAAGCTGGCGATGCAGGTTTCGTTTCTTGAAAGTCAGGCCAGTTTGACATATCTTCTGTATCGTCAAATACACCGCCATCGCCTGTTGTTTTGTTATACCAAATTTTATGAGACATGATAAACCCTTACGCTTCCTGCTGCACCATTTCCCGCAGTATCTGATGACGAATTTGAGCCACCGCCACCGCCACCGGGAGCTACGCCATTACCGTTGGCACCCCTTACTCCACCGTTACCTGCATATAAGCTAATTGAAGGGACACCAGCGCCGTTGCCATAGCCTGTACCCCCCGACCCACCTCCGAAAACAATATATTGTGCGGCTATAGTGGTTAATGCCCCTTGAGATTGCCATCTGTTGTATAGCTGCCCCCCAACAGTAGGCAGGTCTCCCTCTACGAAAGTATATGCTCCAACATTTGACATAAGATCGTTAGTTAGGTCTGATTGAGCGCCACCACAATATATTACATTATTCCCCGACCAAAAATCGGCATTAGTTTGTGCATTCTCGATTGCTCCTGTTGTAAAAACAGAACCCCCATTTGAACTAGATAGAGTAAAGGAGCTAGCGCCTCCTATATTTCCACTTTGAAAGTTTGGACCGCCTTGAAGCCCCGTACCGCCCGCACCAACAACATACGTTCCCCCATCAAAAAGATCAGCCCATCCACAAAGTAATACGGCTCTTCCTCCATTGCCCGAAAGGCTGTACACTCCAGAATTTCCACCTTGTCCACCCGAAACTAAATATATCCAGACTGTAGTACTACCATCTAATCCACCTTTGGACCAAGTGCCTGACGATGTGTAATTGCTACTTGGTGACGCCCAATCAGAGGGATATTTAGGATAGGGCAAGAATGTACCACCCTCAGCCGCAGCAGCCCAACTAATATCTGTGCCGTCCGAAGTCAGAACTGTAGCCGCGCCACCTTTGGCTAATCTAGCCGTTGCTCCAGAAGCGTTGCCATACAGGATACTGCCGCGAGTAATAGCGTCTAATTGGTTTATTTCAGTAGTAGTAGATGTAACGCCATCCAAAATGTTTAACTCGGCAGTGGTGGACGTAACGCCGTCCATAATGTTTAACTCAGCAGTGGTGGCAGTAACGCCGTCCATAATGTTGAGTTCTGCGGTTGTAGCTGTAACGCCGTCAAGAATATTTAATTCAGCCGCAGTGGACGTAACGGCGGTACTGTTAATAGAAAGCGCGTCCGTTTCAAGAGTGCCATCAATATCTACATTGCCGCTAATATCTAATGACGTACCTGTTAAAACCCCAGTAACGCCAAGAGTTCCACCAACAGTCATATCGTCTGTCACAGTAAGGTCATCCCCTACCGTAATATCACCAGACACATTCAGATTAGTAACACCCAACGTGCCAATCTCAGCCATAGCTGCGCCAGAACCTGCACCATCTGAATAAACAACCTTAGTTTGCCCTGTTGGAATTGTTACATTGGCCCCAGAGCCTTGCGAGATGATAATGCTTTGAGAGCCAGTTGTACCGTTCTCAATATACCATGTTTTGCTAATAGAGTTGGGCGCGATTGTAATAGTGCAGGTGCTGTCCAGCGTTCCTGTATACTTCAAATACAGAGAGCGACCCGGATCGGTAGCTCCATCTGCAATCGTAGTGGTGTGCGTATCGGCGTTGGTAGTAATGGCTTCGGTGCCAAAGCTAAGAGCCTCTGCAATTAATTCAAGGTTTGTGTTGGTTGTAGCGCCCCATGTACCAGATTGTTCGCCATCGCCAATTTCTTCTAGCCGAAGATCATTTCCATATGTACTAGCCATGTGAGTTTCCTAAGCAAATAAGTTGTCTAGTTTATATCGCGCCTATCGTTAAGACGCAATGTTTTTCAGATTACGCAACTACAGGCACCCAGTTTGGATTGTTTGTAGGACTAATTTTCTCCCATACAAACGTATCACCTATTGTTCCTGTAGCAGATACACCCGTAACAGCAAAGGCTTGGTTTACACTGACAGTACCCACAGCGCCTGTGCCTACTACTCCTGTGACCGGATAACTAAATACGTATGTAGTAGTACCTACTGCGCCTGTACCTGCCACTCCAGTAACGGTATGGTTAGCTTTACCTTCAATGGTAACAGCGCCAACGCCGCCAGTACCCGCCACACCTGTAACGGAATACGAGAATATATAGGTTGTAGCACCTACTGAGCCAGTGCCTGCTACACCTGTAACGGTTTGATTTGCTAGGCCCGTTACGGTTACAGAGCCAACGCCGCCAGTACCCGCCACACCACTTGTGATGTTAGCGTTAATACCTATTCTAGCTGTTGCTGCGCCCACAGAACCGGTAGAGGAAAGACCCGTAACAGGTAGTACAGAGTTTGAGATTATAGTGGTTGCGCCTACTGCCCCAATAGAGTTAAGGCCAATTACCGTAAGATTACCATCAGATTCAGTTACAACAGTGTTAAGCGCAGATGTACCACTAACCCCAGTAACAGGCTGAGTAACACCGCTAGTAGTGCTTACGCTACCAACGGCACCTGTACCCGCTACTCCCGTAACGGATTGACCTTCCTGTAAGCTATTCCAAGAGCCAGAACTCCAACCGCCACGGCCCCAGCCAGAAAAAGGTAATGGCATGGGTTATCCCTTCACTTAGGCGATACGGATAATAGCGTTACTCGCGTCTGCGGTTGGCATCACTACTGTAAAGTCACCTGCACTTGCAGCCTTGTCAGAACCGAAGTCAAGCACACATACAGTGGGATCACCCGAAGCTGCCTCGTTAAAGATCAACGCGCCACGGACTCCTGTAAGTGTTACGTTAGAAAACACAACATTGTTCATATCTACAAGAGCTGTTGTACCAGACGCAACAGGAGTAACTGTAGTTACAGCATTTCCTTTAGCAGTGTAGTTTGTACCACTAACCTCATTGCCAGAAGTGTACGCAGTAGTCGCAGCCGTAAAGGTTGCGCTGTTGGTATACATCGCCAGCTTAAACACGTTAGACGCTGCGGTAAAATTGTGGACACCCTTCAAAACTTCAACTTTGAAAGAGGTACACATAAAGTTGCCATTAAAAGCCATTTACATTTTCCTTATATATTCGGCTAGTTTTTTATGACCAGCATCACTGATTGCATTATATACAGTAGTTCTATCGCTCTGGATAGCCTGTTTCATGTAGACTGCGATTACAGCCTTCATACGTTCCTTGTGAGCCAAGGCTTGATCTTTTATTGCTGGCGGCGCATCATTTGATACTATCATTAACCTATCAACGCATAGCTCCGCGACTTCTTCTGGAGTAAATCCTCGGTTATTAGTAGTTCGGACTCCGACGCTACCAACAGACATTTCAAACGGCATATTCATCTAAAGTTCCCATCCCTGTAACTATCGCCTTTGCTGGCGGCATCAATAACGGACAACTGTTGTAGCGCAGACTCATATCGCTCTCTGTATGACTGCATAACGTCAGGATCGCCCTTCATAAACGTGTACGCCTCTACCAAGGAACCATAAAGAAGTACAGTATCAGCGTTCTCACCAAGCCAAGACGTGCTTGTAGTAACAATAGACTTAGGCTCAAAGTAGTAATGTAGCTCTACGGTATATGTAGCATTAGGCGTTGGACCTATAATAAAGTGTCCGTCTGTAGCCGCTGTTATAGCGTCACCATCAAACTGTCCATAATACTTCGGAACGCCTTGAGTAGCAGCTACAGGGTACGCTTCCCGCATAAAGTTAACGTCTTTCTCTAGCAAATACGTGTATGCTGCTGTGACAGGATCAACGATTGCTAGAGAGAATACCGCTAAGAAATCAGCAGGGCGTTCTAGGTATTGGTTCCCTTGAAAAAGAGTACCCGTACTGTTGGACCTGACTTCGGGTATAGTAACAGTACGGAATATACGTTGCTCCGCTTGCTGAACAAACGTAGGGATCATAGAGACAAATGTTGCCTCTGTGTTCTCTGTATAGTCTTTTATAGCTTGCGTAAGCTCAGTATAATTCATCAGACAATCCTATATTTGCCCCCACGAGCCTTGCCCATTCCTCTGCACACACCACCACTACCCATCTTATCTATTTTACCGCCCTTGCTTCTTTTGCTTGCGGCCAGCTTAGACAGGTTTTTCTTGCCTTTTCTAATAAGAAACTGATCAAAGCTCATTTGATCTGACGCAGGGCTGTCAAAAAACTCTGTCCGTAAGTCTTGAAGTTCTATATCCAATTCTTTCATCTTGCCCATAAATCTAATCCTCGCTGTACAAATTATCAAATATCTGCGTTACATCTAGCGTGTAGTCTAAATCAGATTTAGAATAATGTATATGCTGTGACGGCTTAAAGTCTGGTGCGCCTTCACCTGTCTCAAACCACGCAGGGTGTGTTACCCGTACCCTATTGTTAGGTAACGCCACTATATTGCCTGTCCACTTACCCGCATCTAGTAGCTGTAGTACATGCGCTTGTTTATGCTGTGCAGGGTCATCTGCTACATCTGTGTCGGTATAGTCTACAGTAAATAGGTACTTAGCAGGAAAGAACCCTCCTGCGATCTTAGCCATCCACGGGCAAGGTGATGCCCTGTCAAGCGTATATACCGCATGTGTATGAGAAGGGCAGTCCCAAGGCTGGGCTTCGTGAACTGCCATACCCTCGGGCCACTCTTCAAATGGTTCATCAGCTACCAAGGCAGTTATGGGCATCCTAGCCCACATAGCCCCACCATGCACATTCTCATCGTCTGTATCGTCCGCCTCACACCCCGTAAAGATAATCTGAAAACTCAGGCATCTGTTGGGCATCGTAGTAACAGCAATAACCATAGCATGTAGAAATTCGCCGTGGTAACGCTCATGATTGACCGTATACTCACGACGAACCCAACACTTAAAGTGCGGTATATTGCTTTGTAGGTAGGGCATATTATCCCATTGGTCCTCTTGCCATTCTGCCGCTTCGTTGCGCGCCAGTACCGCGTACTAGAGTTCCGCCTTTACCCATCTTTTTTGTTAGCTTACCGCCTTTGGCGTAGCCCTTCTTCATCATCTTGCCGCCGCCCATCTTTTTGGTAACAGCACCACCAGCCTTCTTCTTAGCTACAGCGCCACCAGCTTTCTTCTTGGTTACAGCGCCGCCTTTAGCCATACCTTTTTTCTTCATCGTGCCGCCATAGGCTTTTTTTAAGACTGAATCAAAAAATGCTTGCGCCTTTTTTCTGTCTCTTTCCTCTTTTGGATTTGTACCCCCTCGGGCAGAATCGGTAGCCATCATATTAGCAGTTTCTTCTGCTCCAAAACGAGAACCCTTATTTCCGGTAGCGCCAGAAGCGTTCATTCGCTTGGTCATACCGGGAGATTCGCTAACGCGCTTACGTTTTGCTGCTAATCTCTTTGCGTCTTCCCGTGTTACGGGCCTTTTAGATGTTTTAGGTGCCATGTCCAAGTCTCCTATGGTGTGTTAGCCGTACCGCCCATACCGCTGTGGTTTACGCAGTAATAGTATAAGGTTGGTGCGCTGTTAGCTACAGTTATCTGGACATACGCGCCAGCCTGTCCAGCCGTTCCCGATGTGGTTACGCCTGTAGTGTACTCAGAACCACCACCATGCGTACCGTTAGCCGTAGTGCTAAAGCGCAGTGGGTGGCTACTATTAGAAGAAGCAGACTGATCGAATCGGAAGGTAGAACCTTCTGCAATACTTATTGTCGGACTAACAACGCCATCTATGTAGAACTTATTACCCGTGCCGTATGGGTTAGTTCCAGAAGCTACTGTTACCGCAAATATGTTTGTAGTTACAGTAGTAGCGCCTGAAGCGCCTGTACCTGTTATGCCTGTAACTGAAACGTCAATATCGTCTCCCGCAAGTACACTAACAGTACCTATAGAACCAGACGCTGCTACGCCCGTGACAGTGTTACTTTCTGGTACGGGAATGTCTAAAGTAACACTACCTACTTGTCCTGTTAAGTGAACAAGGGTGTGCCCTACAGGGTTCCAACCAAATAAACCACGTCCGGGAGAAGCATCGGGCCTTGGATCAAGCAATGATTGTGGGTCAACTACTCGGATGCGTCCTAAAAAGTTTTGTGGTTGATCTGGATCAACTACATCTTTGCCAACGCGAAACCCTGTACGATGCCCGTCTTGGAACTCATATACAAGGTCTTCTAATGGGTATCTAAACCCTGTCCGGTCACATATACCGTATGCGTGTTTACCAGACGCGTAGCTCATCTCATACCACCGTGAAAGGTTTGAAACGGTACGAATATAGAAGACGCACGTTCTTGATCCTCGTATGCCGCTAGCTTGAATTGATACTCATACTCTTCTCTAAGAGGCACCGCCCTAGCCGCAGCTTCAGGTTTTTTCATAGCTACGTGAAACGCCAACCCTGATACAAGTGCAGGTACAAACCGTGGAGGTATATTGCTTGTCTCTCCTCCAACACCTGACGCAAGGCCATCAATACCCTTGAGGCGAAAGTACAGTAGTTGATAAGTCTGTGTAGTGTCCGGTGTAGGCCACAGTGTAAATTTTACTTCTGTGGGTAGCCGCTGCACATATATCTGCGTGGGCCGTCCTACAGTGTTCTTGTTAGTCTGCTGTGCATATGTAGACACGCTAACACGCTGCAAAGCTGTATCTATTTGATTTGTACCTGTACCAGTACGTAGCTGATGCTCAATAATATCTATAGTATCTACAGGCATACTATAATCTATTTGCCCTGCGGTCAGATCGACAGTGCCAGAGTCAATAGTAAACAGGTTAAGGCCCCTGTTCTGCCACTCTAGGGTTAATATATTGAGACTACGACGGATAGTACGTAAGTCATACCCAGATTGCATCTGCAAACCAGCCCGTTCAAAGGCTTCTTCAAACAACTCAGGTAGGTCAGGTACGACTGTAGCCATTATTTAGTCCTCTTCTTACCACTAGCAGTAGTAGACCATTTTACACGCTTAGGCCCAGTTTTCTTTGTAGCCTCGGACTTAGTTATCTTAGACGCCACTTTCTTAGGGCGACAGGCAGGGTAGGGACGCTTGGACTTGCCTTTAGCGGATTTACGTCCGCAGGCTTTACCCGTCTTAACATCGGTCCACTCTTCACCGAACCATTTGCCAAGACCGCCTTTACCCTTTTTTGGTGCTTTTGCCACGTTTAGCTACCTTATTGTTGCCACCCGACCAACTGCCACCCTTGGACTTGTACCATTTGGAAGCCCAAGCATTTGCATAAGCGGAAGGGTAGACCTTAAACTTGCTTTTAGCTGCGGACTTAGCTTTCGACCACAGGGCTGCATTTGAAGGTTTTGCTTTAGACATATCGCCCTCGTGTCTTACCTCGCATAGCGAGGCCATCTATTTTGCCACCACTACGCATTTTAAGTATACCACCCTTAGCGCCTTTAAATACACCCTGTTGCTGTTGTTGTTTAATTAACTCTTCTTCTCGTTCAATGCGCTCACGTTCAAGACGTTGAGACTCTTCAAACAGACGCTTCTCAGTCTTTTTGTTTTTGCGACGATCTTGTGCGGCCTGTGTATCACGTTTTGGCATAATCTATCCTAACACTTCCAGCGTCTTCTAGCCTGTCTTAGACGGCTATTAGGGTCTTTTGCTGCTTTGGGAAATTGTTTCATCTGTCCAGCAGAACGAGCGCAGAACGACTTGCGCCGCTTGGCATCTTTACTGCCTTTTTTGACCTTACCCGTGACAGCGGTTTTTAACTTAGAACCGGGATTTTTACGTCTATACGCAGCAACACCCGCCTTTGTCATTCCCGCCCCAGACTTAGTAGAGCGGAAATTCTTTTTGTTACGCTTCGGCATCTCACCCTTTGAAGCCATAACGATTTACTCTATGAGCAGGGTCATTACATTGTCAGTGCCTGTAAAAGCAGAGACAAAACAACCATTATCAGCAAGTATACCGTCATTAGGGATATATACGTCATTCCAGCCCACAGGCAGGGTTAACTGAAGTATAATCTCACCCGTAGCACTACCACTACGTATGGTAAAAGCCGCAGCCGCAGCAGCGTTAACTAAAACGCCCTGCAACCTGCCCCGTGATGGGCCTACAAGAGCAGCAGTATCGCTTGCCGCAAAATTGTAAGCTCTAACCTCTTGACCAGCCATTTAGCTACTCCTTTAAGGTCGTATTACAGTGTTAAACGCTTGTGCATACATTACTGTAATGCGGACAGAACCTGCGTTAGTAGCAGCAGAAGATGTTACAGTCAAACGAATGTCTGATGCACCAGTGTTACCCCATTCTAAGGTTCCACCACCGCCAGCACCCAGTGCTTTGACGCCCACCGTAGTTCCTGACGCAACCGTATTGATAATAGTGTTTGCATTACCGCCAACTTCACCAACGCTAATGTTGGTAGTAGCATTAGCCGCAGCTACAAGATCAATGATACAGTTAACGATCTTAGAGTTTGCTGGTATTACGATATCCGTTACAACCGCTGCAAGAGCGCCACCTGCAAGACTCTGTACTGTGTCTTGACACATTACAACGTAACCTACGTTAGCAATGTCAGTGCCTACAGTTGTGCCTGTAGTATTCTTAATATTACCTGCCCGGATTGGACCTGAAAAAGTTGTGTTAGCCATGATAATCTCCTGTCGTGGCAAATGTCAGTTACACACTGTAACTGTCAGGGATGAGTTAGTAATACAGCACCTTTGAACAAAAAGAAAGGGGCAACCGAAGTCACCCCTCTCAAACTGTCGCCAGTGCCTAAATTAGGCTCCGGGAGAACCGTAGATACCCAACGGATCAGAGACACCAAACGAATAACGCTCACGCGCTTTATAGCGCACGTTACCTGTATCGAAGTCACCATCCATAGATGTTGTCATCGCGGTACGCTCAAAATGCTTCATGCCATTCGGAATATCAGTAGTGATAAAGAACGCATCTGCATCAGTCAGATAATGGTTAACCGTATAACCGCCCGGAATAGAACCGTTTGAGTTAAGTGCGTTAATGTCATTATCGGCTGTACCCACACGATTTACAGTTTCCAGCAAGCGTGTTGCCACAAACATAAGACCTGTAGGGATAATGAGCTTACGTGGGCGCGCAGCGATAAGAAGACCACGTTCATCAACGTAGGCTGCAATATCAATTACTGCTTGCTCAAGCGAGGTTTCATTCAGGTCAGCAGCTACCGCAGGACGGTTGCCGTTTGTAGCACCCGATACTGTGGGGTGTGCGGTGTTGAACAGCGTGACGCCATCACCTGAGTTAAAGGTGGCGAAGCCTGTGTTCAGCAAATCCGCTGCCTTAACCTGCTTGGTATAAGCCATAGCGCGAGCTAGTGCTTTGGTATAGCGGGTGGACAGTGAATCATACAGGTTATCTTCCATCGCTTCTTCAGTGATAGAGAAACCCATAGCCACAGTTTCATGGTTGTAACGAGCAGTAAATGATTCCTGCGCGTTATCATACGAGATAGCAGCACCTTCGTTTTTGACGGGTGCAGCGCCAAAACCTGAAAGTTTTACTTCCTCTTCAAAACTACGCTCCGAAGTCTCGGTTTCGTAGATGGCTTCATGTTCGTTTTCGTACTTGTTGTACTCTAAACCAAACAGGGCGTTAAGGCCCGGAAGAAGCTCTTTTAGCGCCTGTGCGCGAGAAATAGCCATTGATTATCTCCTTACAGGCCAAGACCAGCGGTGTACGCATGTGACGAAGGATTGAACTTAACAATCACATCGGTAAATGCGTCACCCACGGTTGATCCGGGTGCGTTAACGAAATCTACGAGCTTAAAAGCAACCGTAGCGGTGGTAGCAGCGGTAGCCACATCCAGAGAGATTCTGGAATTGCCGTTGGCTGTATCCGGGGCGGTCTGATTAACAGCAAAGTTGCTGTGCATCAGGGTTTGCGCTACGGCAGCATCAGCTTGAATTTGGAACAACGCGTTAGGGTCATCACAAATATAAGCCTGAGCATCAGCAGCAACTTGACCTGCAGGCCACTGATTATTCTGGGTAAACCCGCGAACAGTATCAGTGTACGAACAGCCAAGGAAGATGCCAACAGTCCCAGCAGGGAACGGATCGCCGTTTGTTCCAACGTCAGTGACCTTTGTGATGGTGCCATTTGCGGCTACCTGCACAATGTCGCCGTTGGCGATAGCGGTGTTGAACCCAGAAGTAATCGGTAACTGACGAGTTGATCCTGCAAAGGAACGACCCCCAATAGCGTTAATCGGGCGCAAACCGTATGGAGTAGATGTAAGAGCCATTTAAGTCTCTCCTCTATTACGATTTTATTTACAGCAAGCGCCAGAAGGCTACTTACCAAATGAGGTACGAGTAGACCGTTCAGAAGGCATTACGGGCATACGGGGGTCGGACTCCCGCATGAAATTCCTATCTACGGCGTCGGACTGATGTTGTGCAGTCTCCAACTGACCGTATTCTCGGTCTTCTTGCAATTCTTTAGGTATTGCACAGAGCAATAACCCGCCGACTTCAATATTGTCCTTAAAACGTGAGTCAATATCGGACATAATCTGCAATTCAGGGTAGTCTTCTGCTTTCACAGCTACGTACCCATCTCGGAACCTTTGCGAAACGTTGGTCATGTCACCTGTACCCAAGGTAGATGTGCGAATCCAGCGGAACGCAAGTCCGTCACGCGGTTCGGGGGTAGGTAGCATAGAGGATCGTTTCCACGGTTTTCTACGTTCACCTGTTTCACGGGTGTTCAAAGAGCGGGGTTTGCGATCAGCCATTGTTCAGTTCCTTCAGTTTTTGCGCCGCGTAGTCTTTTAATGATACTCCAAGTCGCTTGGCGATAGCGGCCTCAGAGGAGGTCAGTTTAACCGTGTTGCGTGATGTAGCAGTATTTCTACCACTCGGGGCCACCACGGAGCCAGCCTGACGTTGCGGTTTTCTGTCCTCTTCAACATCGTCAAACCTATCTGGGTAACGTTGCCTCATAGCAACATCAATTCGACTATAGTATGTATCGGAAGAAGAATCAACTCCTTCTTCTACTAGCTCCTGATGCACAAGCATAGCATATCGCTCCATAGCCTTATCCTCAGTAAACCAAGGATTACGGGATACCCATTCTTGCGCCTTTTTATCAGGTTCAGGTGCGCGAGGTCTAGGCGCAGGAGCAGGTTGTTCAGGCGCTTCGGCAGAACGAGGCTTCCAGTTTTCAATGCGATCAGCTTCGGTCTGTAATTTGACCATAGCTGACTGCGCTTCAATAACCGCGTCAGAATCACCCGCATCATACGCCTGTTTATAAGCTGCCTTTGCCTGCGAAAGCTCAGACTCATTACGTGCTTTTGCCTGTGTAATGAGAACTCCCTCACCCTCAGACAAGTTTTTGCGTAGGTTGTCAGCCTCACTTTTAGCACTTTGCGCGTACTGTATAGCCGCTTCGCGTTCACGTTCTGCTTCTTCTTTGCGTCTACGCTCTTCGTGAAACTCAAACTTTAGTTTTTTAATCCGTTTTTGTACGGACTCACTATGTTTTTCAAGGTCATCATCTTCAGGGATATCAGCTTCTTCGCCTTTGGCTCGGCGTGGTCGGCCTTTGTCCTCTTCAGGAGTATCGTCTTCAACCTCCACAACAATGTCTTCGGATGAATCCATGTTGACTTCTACGGTGCCCGTATCTTCTACGGCTTGCTCTGCGCCACTCATGCTCTACTATACCCCCGTGGGTCTTCTACCACTGCTTCTACAGTGTCATCGTTGATAATACGAAACTCTTTACCCATCACTTTAAATCTAGTGCCTGAGTAAGAACGGAAGATTACAAAATCTCCCTCCTCACAGTAAGGTCCACTGGGGAACCGTTCTTTATCTGTGTAAGCCTCGGGTCCGGTTTTTATAACAAACCCAATGATAGATGCTGTCTCCTCCATAGATTTAAGAGCATCGGGCATAATAACACCGCCTTCTGTCTTTCCGTCTAATTCTGGGACTGCAATTAAGACTTTAAAGCCTTTGGGTTCGGGAAGTTTAGCTTGCAGTTCGCTATCTTCTACTTTGTTGGCCGCGTACATTTTAGTCTCCTAGCAGTGATTAAAGGCTCACAGCGCCCTAGCGTGGATTATCCACGTATTTTTTCCATACAACTAAAAGTTCTATGTATCAATATATCGTTGTTCAACTTCTTTAATTTCTGTAGATATGTTGCCCAACGCCTCGTACTCACCTACAAACTTCCAGTATTCCCTGTCATTTGTAGCGCCACCACCTGCTAGATGATGACGTATTGCGCTACGTTGCTCCTCTATACGGTTCAACACCGTTAGGAATATGCTCTGCTCCACGTATTAGTCCCTATCGTTTATGTCTCTAGCTGCTTCCATCGCTAGTTTAATAGCTGTGGTATCTTCTTCTGTTTGCAACTCGGCTACTTTTAGCTGTATGTTAGCCGCTGCTTTAGCATTGTCAGCTTCCATACGCCCCTCTTGGAGACCGACATTCGCCCGTTTATTCTCCATATCAAGCTGTAGCTTGGCCTGATCCATCTTCATCATGTGCTGAAGCTCTTGCTCTTTGATAGCCATCTCACGCTGCTGTAGCTGTGTCAGAGGGTCTGCCTGTTGTTTGGCGTTCTCCTCTGCGGCTACCTCGGCTTGATCCTTCTTGAGTAGCTGTCCTGCCGCCTGTGCGACCACCTTAGACAGTTCAAGCTCTACAGACTCGGGTAGTGGCTCATCCTGATTAGGTAGCTCTGTGCCTAGCTGTGCTTCGATCTCTTTGCGATACTGTAATGCTATGTGTTCTGTGACATGAGCCTGCATAGCGGCTTGTATGGCCCCTGCAAACGGCGACTGCCCCACAATCTGCTGTATCTTGGGGTCTTGTAGTGCCGCCATGTGAGTCATAATATGTGCTTCGTGATCCTGATACGAGAACGCTTTTACAGGCTCTTGCTTCATTATCGACATATTCTCAGACACAGGATCAGCAGGTTTGATATCATCAGGCAGTTTTATAATATCTTCTGCGTCTGGAATACCCAGAACCTCAAGCATTTGACGGTGTAGTTTACCTAAATCATACAACTGTGGTGCTTGTTGCGACATTTGTAAGGCTGCTTGGTACTGCATAATGCGTTGCGCCATAGTAGCAGCGTTAGGATCAGACACGGGTACTACGTCTACGCGTCCGTCAAAGTCTGCAGCGCGGTCCGCAGGCTCATCCATCTCATATGCGTACTCAGAGGGCATATAGTCATGCACAATACGGGCCAGAATACGTAGTTCTTCCTTCATAGCCGCGTGTAGGCGCGCTTGTACGCCCGACATAACCTTCATAGACCGTTCCATAAGCGCCAGTGTGGTGCCCACAGGAGCCTGTGCGTTCATATCACCTACCTGCATGTCCCCTACAGAGCCAATGCGCCGTCCTTCCTCAACCACGTTGTTTAGGAGGGTATACAGCACCTGTGACGGCTCTTTATACGGTAGGAAGGTAATAGAATCCTTGATCGCTCCACCCGGAACGTCAACATCCCTAAATTCTCCGGGCATCAGGGGTGTATTGTCCCCTTTTATCCGCATACCACGCGATTTTAGACCCGCTGGTAAGTTAGATAGCGTCCCAGCGTCGATAAGCTGCCGCATAATGGACGTGGCGGACTTTGCCAGCCCACCTATGGTGTGGATCAAGCCTGTCCCATAAAATCCCATCCCCGGCAGGTATGGATAATGTACAAAATGGCTGCGTTTCCGCCTTTTTTTATCCTCTTCGTACCAATTTCTGCGTATTGCTAGAATTATACGCGAAGATTTGTCCATAGTAATTACAAATGGGAGCGCCAGACCGTCAGGATCATCAAATGGCTCGGGTAGTATGATATCTACGTGCATTTCTAACAACGTGTGGCGTGGGTCATCGCTGTAAACAGGCTCTGTCCCGTCCATTTCGTTGTATTTTTCTTCAATGTCCGTAATATCACGCGTTGGTTCTGGTAATTCTACGTCTGCGTAGAACCCATTTACCTGCAACGCACGAATTTCTTCGTAAGTTTTCTTCATAACATGTGTGTAGCGCGGACAAGTACGCAAATTAGACGCGCCATAGGACGCTACAAAGTCTTCCGCAGGTACGAACACAGACACAGGGCGTTCTAAGATCGGATCGTAGTAAATTTTCTTAAATGCAGAGCCAGCCAACGGAAGTTTGAACAGCATCTGCTCCATTTCGTTCCGATAGTCGGGCATTTCTTCCGTTATAAGATAATTAAGTTCTGTTTCTACACGTTGAGATTGTTTAAATTTCTCAGGTGTCATCTTACCGACGATTTTTGACTTAACAGGGCCAGATGCAGGCATAAGTTCACTCATAGCCTGCGCTTGAAACCGTACTACAGCCTCGGTGAGCATAGGATGGTACACCCCAGAAGCCCCCTGCCAAGGCTGTGAACGGTCCTCAATCTTCATACCCAGTAAATCTAGGCCGTTTATGTATGATGTAGCCCATTCTTTACGTGACGCACGGTCATTGTCGAAGTCTTCAACTAGCTCAGACGCCATGCTCTCCAACATCGCATCCTCAATACCCTCGGCTAGGTTCGCATTGTGATCTGCCATAGCTGCATCGAGATCATCATCAAGTCCGGGACTTCCAAAGTTTATGACTACAGACCCATCATCCATCTCGACTTCAACTGCGCTATCAGCGTCGGCCATAACTTCTACTTCCAAGTCTGGACCTTCGCCTAATAACTCAACCTCATTGGGAGTCATCATCTTTTCAATCGCCATGTCGGGCCTCGCTACGGTGTTTCTTTTGTAATTCTAACAAATAAATATGTCTTTGTCGATGTGAGGGTGCCCTATAGGTTGGGAGGAAACCCAGAACACCCCCACGGGACGCGGCCAGCGTCCTATAGGCGTGATACCAAAACCTACATGATAAAGCTAGCACGTTAATAATAGTCCGCTCTTTGGGGTATATCAGGCTCGTCATCCCACACATCAGTAGGTAGTCGTATGAACCCACCCTGCCTAAAACGCAACAAGGCCATAACTGTAGAGTCAACTTGGTCATCGTTAGACATAAACGGAAACCCAGCTATTTCTTCTACCAACTCTTCTGCCCATCGTTTAGCGGGAACCCAACACAGCTCTGACCGTATTATGTCAGCCACAGAGTTAAGACGTGCCATCTTATCACCCGACCCACGGTGAGGTGTGTACTCCTGCACAGGCAAGTCCATACGTCTCATCTCTTGATACAGGGCTGACCCCGATGACTTCTTTTCCACAATGAACGCGTCTGGCTCCCAATCGTGGTATTCTTGTACCGCCAACTCTTTTAGCTCTGGGAACTCCATACGCTCTTTTATAGCGTTCAGCAGGATGAGGTTGTGCATCTCCTCTTCTTCGTTGAAGAACACCCCCCACGTTGTCAGCGATGTATAGTCAGCGCGGTTGTGTTTCTCGGCTGCGGCATCAAGCGACATTATAATGTACTCACAGTCAGGCGGATCATCATCTGCCCATATGCGCCACCACTCACGTTTGACGATAGACGCTTCTTCTGCGGTGGGTTGCTGCTGATACTGTGCGTTCCACTGAAACGTGGGCATAGATGACTTTGTGCGTAGCAGCGCCTCTAAGTCAAAGAACTCAGGCCACAGTGGTTTTTGTATGGGCTTACCGTCATCATCTTCGGAGTCTAGGATGGCAGGGAACTCTATAATCTCAAACTGATCTGACTTCTCGTTCTTGACCATATCAGCGGTCACACGACCTGTCAGGTCATCCATGTGCCAGCGCGTCTGTATGATAGCTACTCGACCACCCGGCATAAGACGAGTACGCGCACCAAAGGTATACCACTCGTATGCTCTCTCAAACACGGAGAAGTTGCCGTTGATAACATCTTGTTCTGAGTGGGGATCGTCAATGAGCAGGAGGTCAGCGCCCCGACCAGCAAGAGCAGAACCAACACCACACGCATAATACTCACCACCAAAATTCGTATTCCAACGCCCCGCAGACTTACTATCCACCGCCAACTTAACTGTAGGAAATATAGCTTTGTAGTCATCTAAGGAGATAAGGTTACGTACCTTACGTCCAAAGTCCACAGCTAGGTCAGTGGTGTGCGACACCATCATAACCTTCTTATTAGGATTACGACCTAAGAACCACGCAGGAAAAAATATAGATACTAGCTGGGACTTGCCGTGACGTGGGGGTATGTTGACACAGATACGATCCTCATCACCCGCTTCAATAGCCATCAGCAGGTCAGCAAGAATACGGTGGTGACGCCCTACTATGTAGTCATCTTGCATTCGTTTACAGAACTCTATCAGGTCATCGTAGGCGGTCTTGTTGCGCTTACGTATACCTAACTCTTCTACTAGCTTGTCTATCTCGGCTATTTCTTCGTCTGAGAAGCTGTCCAAATTGTCCAGCATGTGCTGAACTTCATCCTCGGAGAAGCCCACATTATCCTTCATCGTCTAACCCTAGCTCGGCGTCTATGTCTATGGGCGTATTATCGACAGGTGTGGCGTCTATAATCTCGGCATCTTCTACATCATCTGGCGTAACATCTACGAGTTTAGTTAACTTATCTCGCAGTCTATCTCTGATATCATCTGTAGTCTGGTGAGTGACAGTTACTTCGGCTTTCTCGGCAAACAGCCCCACGTCTGAGACCTTACCTAATAGTTCTAGTGCGCGTATACGTATCCGTGCGTCTGGGTTCTCGGTTTCTTCGATTAGCTTGTTTGTGACTAGGTGCCTTATCTGGGTACTACTCTTAACGACTGAATGACCAAAATCTTTAAGGATTCGATCAGTTAAAAGCAACGTAGCAGGCGTCAGCGCCGCCGTTCTCTTCGGCGTGGCCTTCTTCGTAGTCATTATAGGGTCCGCAGCAAACGCGGTGGCTATCTTGGCAGCGTTGTCTTTATCCTCTGCCGTCACCTGTATATCCAACCCATGCGATGCAAGCAGCTTGGATGTTTCTGCAGCAGCAGATATTCTATCGGCTAACTTAATCTTTGTCGCTGAATCGGGCAGAGGGATACCTACCTCTGGCTCTACAGTTATGGTCACTTGTATAAATCCTCTATAAACTTAGCCAGCTTATCATCTTCTATGCGCTTTGTCTGCTCACGTATTAGCTCTTGCTGTTTCTCTAACTCAAGAAACTGCCGATCCAGTTCAGACAGCACGGGGAAGTCTATGATCTTGTCTGGGTCCATAGCGGTGTCCTCCAACACGTATAAAATTTTTTTACACTATAATAATATTTTTGGGTAGGGGGGTTTTTTAAGTAGGGGGGTACAACTAGAGCGGGTATCTACCTAAACGTGTAGAAACGTAAAAAATTTGTCTAGATTAGTATATATAGGGCGCGCGGTGCCAATGCTAGTCGAGGGGGGATACCCCTATGTGGGGGGTAGTCGCGCCGTGTTGCGCCGTTAGCGTCATACATCAAACGCTTGCGCTTAGTTTAAAATACCTTATAAAGATACTTGTCAAACGGCAAGCAACACACTTGCGAGGATGACAATAACTTAGGCCTATGGCCTAACAATTAGGAACCATGACAATGGCAAAAACATCTAACAGAATTGTAACACCCGCATCACTCAAAGCATTAGATGCGGCTCTCGCTGCAGATAGTACTGCAGGGAATAGACAGATGGCGTTCATCCATACCATGTTTAAAGATGGAAACGGTATGATTGGCGACATGATTAAATCAGGTGAAACATGGAAA
>Ga0315315_10000103_pt1 | contig 58621 bp, 50 predicted proteins | sample M140m3416metaG_FD_203699 | JGI IMG/M metagenome (GOLD analysis project Ga0315315, IMG submission 203699) | Ammonia-oxidizing marine archaeal communities from Monterey Bay, California, United States - M1 40m 3416 | ecosystem: Environmental > Aquatic > Marine > Intertidal zone | place: USA...
ATCGTGAGCATGGGCATCGTGAGCATGGGCATCGTGAGCATGGGCATCGTGAGCATGGGCATCGTGAGCATGGGCATCGTGAGCATGGGCATCGTGAGCGTTGACATGAACGCCGTGGTCCTGAACGGCGTGAGCGTGAGCGTGGTCGTGAGCGTGGTCGTGAGCGTGGTCGTGAGCGTGGTCGTGAGCGTGGTCGTGAGCGTGGTCGTGAGCGTCAGGAGCCGTGTGGGTATGGCCGCTGTGGTCATGACTCCCGTGGCTGGAACACGAATCATCACGCCCATGAGAATCAAGAGCAACGTGGAGCAAGACTCCAGCCACGAGCGCCTCTAAGCCCGCCATGCCCCAGTCTGGCATACCCGCCACCAGCGATGGTCCAGCCAGAAAGCCAGCGACCGTCGCTGCGACCATGGCCATCGCCACACCCCAGCCCAACCAGGCAGTTCTGGGAGAAGCCTGAGCTGCAACAGCAATGGCGAAGCCCACAGGAAGCCGGTGAATGACTACCGCCCAAGCCAACATCTCTGACTCACTCTGAATCGACAGGACCGCACCGTCGAGCATCAGGTGAAGGAGCACAGCCATAAAGACCAAGGAGAGCGACCACCGCTGACTGCGGCCGACTCGGTGTCCGAGCCAAGGGAGCCCAAGACCAACTGCTGCTATGACCACCCCCCACAGGCCAATCTCTGTGACCACATGAGGCAGCACGACGAGGAGACAGATACCCGCGATGACCACCAGTGAGAACCCATCAATGAGTTGGCTCACAGCCCGAGATCGGGTGCCGATTGTCCCGCAGATCGGTCCAACGAGGAGCGCGAGTGACGCCACAAAAAGCAGAAATACAGCACTCATATCAGAGCCACACCTGAATCACTGACAAGCCGCGCGACCTCAGAGATCCCGTCAATGCCCGAGTACAAATCAGCCGGTCTTGTCTCAAGTGCTGCAGTCCTCACGACATCGGCGAACAGCCCGAATGTTGAGAATGTGTCCAAAGAGCAGGAACAGGCCTGCAAAGACACCGACAATACCTCCGGCCAAGTGCGCTGAGTCCTCGTGCTCCGTATCTCCGTCGGCATGCTCGTCATGCTCGTCATGCTCGTCATGCTCGTCATGCTCGTCTGAGTGCTCGCCATGACCATCTTCTTGGTGCTCATCACCACCAGACTTCTCAGCGCTCGCATCAGCCGAGGCGTCATGGTGCGCCTCATCAGCGTGATCGTGATGATCTGAGCCCATCTCGAGGCCACGCGAGGTCAGAATACCCACGATACCGAGGATCAAGAATCCAGCGACGCGAGCTGAGCGATGCTGAGACCAACCCAGGACGAGTGCCGCGAGACCAAAGACGATGGCCACAATCGACAACAGCCACTCCATCTGCTGGTCCAGCAGAAAGCCGAGCCCGGCAGCACTGAATGCCACAGGCAAGAACGCACAAACGGCACAGTGAACAGCACAGACACTGCTGGCCACCGAACCAAGACGATCAGTCCATTCCCCAGACGCCATCAGAACACCCCCAAATTTTCCATCTCGTCGATATTGCAATTCTGGTGTTATCGCAATCAGTTTGCGATAGCCGCTATAGCTGCAGTAGATGTGGTGAGCAGACTGACCTTGCGCCATGACCCTTAGGACCGATCCAGAGAACAATGAAAACATACTTCCTACGTACGATTTTTATTGCCCTGATGACTGCACTGACCTGGTGTGAGGCATGGGCGCAGACTCAGCCTAAAGATCTGCCAGCCAAGAGCTCACCGGCTGCTGACAACACAAAGTCCACACCGAACGTGCACGCTAAGGATGCCCACGATCAGGATGGTGCTGCCATCTACGCCCGCTACTGTGCGTTGTGTCATGGTGCAGACCGCGAAGGGTATGCAGCTGACGAAGCACCATCGTTGAAGTCTCCGCAGCTGATGGCCTCTGCACCCGGTAGCTACCTCTGGACTGCCATCTCCTACGGCAGGCCAAACACGCCAATGGCAGCCTTCGAGGACAGCCAGGGCGGGCCCCTCTCTCATGGAGCCCAGCATGCACTGATGGACTGGCTAGTCACGGAGTCAGGACATGAGCGGAAGCCCGTCGAGGATCGTCCTGTCGTGGGTGATCCTGTGTTGGGTGCAGATGTATACAAGGCCCACTGCGCTGAATGCCATGGAGCACGTGGAGAAGGCGGCACAGGCACAGCGCTGGCAAACCCTGTCTTTCTCGCTACTGCGAGCGATGCATTCATGCATCACACGATCACAAATGGCCGCGATGGTACGCCGATGTCGGCCTTCTCTGATCGCATCTCGGAGACACAGATCAACAATGTAGTGGCCTTCTTGCGCTCTCGGGCCATGGGGTGGGCGGCAGCACGACCCATACTGGCGCCACCTCCAGACCCAGCAGGCGCAGTACTCAACCCCACCGGACCCAGGGCCAAGCTCGAGCATCGCGAGGATCGATTTGTCAGCGCAAAGAGCGTCGCTGAGGCAATGGAGCGCGGCGAGCGAATGGTCCTGCTCGATGCACGCCCGATGTCGGACTGGCAGCGTTCGCACCTTCCGGGTGCCCTGCCCATGCCCTTCTACGACGGTATCGAGTCCTTGGTGCCTCACTTACCCAAAGATGGCACACCCATCATTGCGTACTGCGCCTGCCCTCATGCCGCCTCGGGTCGGGTGGTCGACTCACTGACAAAAGCAGGGTTTGAGTCGGCGCGAATACTCGACGAGGGTGTGCTCGTGTGGGCCGGACTTGGCTACCCACTCGCCCTCGGTGCCGATCCATCGCTGAACCCCTGAGCCACTGGCCTCAGGGAGAAGAAGCCGATGAGCCAAGACAAAGGTCGAGTCCAGCCTGGAGCGCCACAGCATCGAGTCTTCGGCCGATCATCACAATCCGGCAGAAGCGGGGCTCCTCACCCCATGGATGGTCCGGTCTCACATCCACAACGTCTCGCACACCATTGAAGACAAAGCGCCTGTGGTCACCAGGGACGGCGAGGATCCCTTTCATTCTGAGGATCGGTGACTCCGCCAGTCTCGTGAGCTTACCCAGCCATTCGTCGAGTGCAGCCACATCCACATCACCGGTCAATTCCAATACGACGGGCTGAATCGCCTCATCATGGTGATGGTGATGGTGTGCTTCCTCGTTCTGCTTCAGCAGCCGCTCGTCGCCAGAACGCCGACCGATGTTGAGAAACGATGAGACATCCACCTGAGCATGCGTCACTCGCTGAACTGAGGCGAGCGGGTTGATGCTCTTCAGGCGTGCCTCGACGCTTGCTATAGACTCCGCCCCCACCCGGTCAATCTTGTTGAGAATGAGTAGATCCGCATAGGCTATCTGCTCAAGACAAGCGGAGACATCGGCGAGCGAGGCCTCGAGGTGCCCTGCGTCCACGACCGTTACAACGCCATCGAGCTCAAAGGCTGCCTGAACCTCAGGGATATCAAAAATTCGCATGACTGGGGCCGGCTCAGCAAGCCCCGTGGTCTCGATGATGATGTGATCAACCTCGTCTGTTCTGGCGAGGAGTTGCTCAAAGACGCCAATCAGATCTTCACGGACAGAGCAGCAGACACATCCATCATTGAGCTCAAACAGCGTCTCGCAGGCAGAGCCCACCAACGATCCATCGACACCGACATCACCGAATTCATTCTCAATGACGGCAAAGCGATGACCCGTCTGTGCTTCAAGGACGTGATTGAGGAGCGTAGTCTTGCCCGCTCCCAAGAACCCAGTCACCAGCGTGACCGGTACCCGCTTCATGAGCCTGCCGCTGGCCAGTCAAAAGGATCAGGCATCGAGGCCCACTGATCTGGTGCCTGGAGTTCTTCGTCCGTGAGCAGACAGTCCTCAAAGCGGGCGCTGAGACCATCCTCATCCACCGCCGTGCCGACAAAGCTGAGGTTCTGATGCCGATCCCCAAACTCCGGATGCCAGATTGTCTCCAAGTATCGCTGGAAGTCCGGGCTATCTGGGCGCTCTCCCTCTGGAACTGTAGCCCACCACATGCCCTCTGGAGACATGTCCCGACTTGCTCCTGCGACATCCAGAGAACAGGCAAATTCTGCACGAGAGGCCACCCAGAAGGTCCCCTTGACGCGCAGAACGCCTGCCCATGATTCGCCCAGCAGTGCGTGCAGTCGCGTCGGATGAAATGGTCGTCGCGCTTGATAAACAAACTTGACCACAGGCCCCTCGGCTTGTGGCTGCCCGGCAGCCTGACCAGCTCCAGCGGCTCTCTGCTCAGCGAGGTCAAGATCAAAGGGCAGCTCTGAATGCAGGGACCCCAGATCGAAGTCACTCCCGTCCGCCCGTACAACCTTCGCACCCGCATTGAGCGCGGCTATCGCACCCAAGACCTGCTCGAGATCTTCCGCAGAGAAGTCTGACGCACCCTCCAGCAAGATGATGTTGGCGAGCTCCACACGCTCTACGAGCGCGCGGGCCCCAGCACCCTCGATGGTGTCAAGGAAGCTCTCCGCATCGACGACAGTGACCAAGCTATCGATGTGGGCCACATCTGAGAGCACCGAGCCAGAATCATCAGCCACGGTGAAGGTCTTGGCGATCATGCGAAGATCAGAGTGTGGAGATGTGTGAATCAGTATGTGTTCTGCACTCTGCTCTTCAGCGATTCTGTGGACCTTCGCCATCAGATCCCCTCGGACCGTGCAGCACGAGCAGCCCTGCCCGAGACGAACAAGATGCTCTGTCGTCGGGATCACAGCCACATCACCACTCGCACGATTTCGCTTCTTGGAGCGCTTTGGAACAATGGCAGTGAGACGAGTATCGCCGGACTGTTGAATGAGTTGGGACAGGGCGCGAGATCCATCATTACCTGGGGAGCCAGCGAGTACCGTTACTGAGAGTTGACCTGACATGGGTCCTCCTTTTGGGCGGATTAAGTGCATACAACCTTTATTGCAATTCGGTTGCGATATCTATGGCGACAGACTCACTCCTCAAGTCGAGCCAAGACCAAGTCGACATCCACATCGGCACTGGTGAATGCAAACCCCAGGTCGTTGAAGAAGACACTCTCGGGTCGATTTAGGTGAAGCACGCCCCCGTCAAAAGAACGAACACTGCCCCCTTGCTCAGCCACCATCAAGGCCACTGCAGCCAGATCCCAGATTGCACAGCCGCTCTTCGCCTTCTTGGGTGCCTTGATGTACACGCTGCTGGGCTCGGTGAGGACCTGCAGGCAATTGACGACCGCACCGCCGACATAGCGAATGTCGAAGTTGGCCTCAATTACCGGGTAGTAGGGATACGTAGGGAGGCTGCGGTCGGCGAACCAAGTGGAGGCTCCCGCATCGCCATCCCGACCAACCAAGACTGTGAGGCGCTCACCATTCACGGTGACACCGCTCCCCTTCACCGCCTCATACAGCTTGTCGTGTACGGAGTCGTAGACAGCAGCCAGGATGGGCTGTCCCGACTTCGCGACCAAGGCAATCGATGTGGAGTAGCCGGGCTGCCCGTCGATGAAATACTGGGTTCCATCCAGGGGATCTATGGTCCAGAAAGCATGCTTCTGAAGTCGACTGTCGTCTTGCTCACCCTCCTCCGCCAGGACACCAAGATCGTAGCGATCAATGGTCGACTGGAGAACATCAAGGATGATCTGTTGGGCTTGAATGTCGATCTGAGTGACGACATCCGATGCCCGACTCTCAAAGCCCTTTGAGCCCACCTCGAGCGGCCTGTCCCTATTGGCGCTGATGAAGCGCCCAGCCGCCAGACAGGCCTCTCGAGCAGCCGTCACAAGCTCGTCAGTCACTTGGCTGATGGCCCGCTCAGTTGTGGCATCGCTGTAGTCGGTGAGCTTTCTGTGGCCGGGACTCCAGCCCGACATGAAGCGCTGAAAGTCCGCCCAAGCCACTGAATACAGTGATCGCCACTCCACCTCGAGCGCAGATGGGTCTACATCGTCTGGCAGACAATCACGCAGCGCTGAGAAGTACGCGTCAAGCAGCTCAGCTTCGCGGCGCTCACACTCTGGTCCACTCAGACAGCTCCCGACAAAGTAAGCCACGTCCTTCATGGCTGACCCCACTCCAACGTACTGGAAGTCGACTGCAGCGACCTCCCTGTGGTCATGACTGAAGAGAAAATTAGCCAGCTTGGCATCGCCGTGGACCAGGGTCGGAAACGCATCGCGGCGCAGACGTGCATCGAGGAGAGAGGCAAAGCAATGCAGTCGGGTGCCCTCGATCTTGTCTAGCTCTTCGGGTCGGGTGTCCAGGTGCCAGTAGGTCCCACACGGCCACAGCCCCTGACCCGATTCACCCAAAAACTCGGCATGAAAGTGGGCCAGCCAACGAAGCACCACGGTGATCTCAGACCACGATGTGTCGTAGAGCACTTGATCAAATCCTCGTGTGGTCAAGTCTTCGAGCAACAGGAAGAGCTCCCCGCCATCAGCAAAAGCATCCAGGCACTTGGGGGTCGGCGAGCCACCAGGCATCCGCTTATTTTGATGCTGATACCAGTGGGTCTCGACCTGATATGAGCGGATCTTTCGGTCTCTCGAGAGGGTGCTGGCGAAGCCTCGCGGGTGACCGAGCGCATCGGGTATCTGGATGTGCTTGAGGATCACGGAGGGGTGAAGGCCGCCCTGTAGGATCACACGAGAGAGGGTGCCGTAGTTGTTCCACAGCGGCTGTATGAGCTCGGTCCGACCGATGTCATCGGCCTGTGTCAGCTGGAGTATTCGTGTGCGTACATGTGGCTGCATGCGCCCTTGATATTGGAGCGGGCCCTCGGACTCAAGGACGAAAGACTCGGGTCGGAGATCTATCTAGTGTACGGATCGACCACGCCGGGCTGATTTATTGGACCCAACCCAAAAAACAGTTGCGTTGCCAGTGGTACTGTGTGTATACGTTTATACACACTTAGGAACTTCATGCCGACTCTCGATCTACTATTGAGCAATGCCTCCGGGGTGCCGTTTTATCGGCAGATCGTCGACCAAGTGTCAGACATGATCCGCGCCGGAATCTTGCAGCCTGGCTCACGTCTGGCCTCTGTTCGGGAGCTGGCACTCCAGCTTCAGGTCTCACTCATCACGGTCCGACGGGCCTACGCCGACCTCGAGGCTGCCGGATTGATCGTGCGCCGCCAGGGTCAAGGCACCTTTGTGGCCACCGATGTCGGCCAGGCCGCTGCCAAGCAAGCTCGCCAGGATGCCCAAGCCGCCCTGGAGCACGCCATCGATCGGGCCCGACAGCTCGGCCTCGACGACACAGACATTGAATCCATCATCTCCAGCCACATTCACGCCACAGGGAGTTCTCATGACTGATGCACTTGTCCAACTCAACGATGCTCGATGCACACGTGGAAAATTTGAGCTCCACATCCCTGAGTGGTCCGTCGAGCCCGGTCAGGTGGTGGGGCTGGTCGGCCCCAATGGCGTCGGCAAGACCACCCTCCTCCGCATGTTGGCAGGAATCGATCCCGCACAGTCGGGCAGTGTTGCGGTGCTTGGGATGAACCCAGTCTCAGACTATGTCGCAGTGAGAAGCCGCTGTGCGTTCATGTCTGACGATCAGCCCGTCTTCAAGATGCGGATCTCGAAGCTGCTGAGGTTCATGTCAGGGTACTACCCGTCCTGGAACTCCGACCACGCCGAAGCCCTACTCGAGCGCTTCGCCCTCGACCCCAAGGCAAACAGCAACACACTGTCACGCGGCCAGGCCACTCGACTTCGCTTGCTGATTGCGATGGCCTTTGAGCCTGATCTACTCCTGCTCGATGAGCCGGGCTCCGGACTGGACCTGGCGGGTCGTCGAGAGCTGCTCAAGAGCGTCGTCGACATCGCTGGAAGCGGAAAACGGAGCGTCATCATCAGCTCCCACCAGCTCGGTGATGTAGAGCGGATCTGCGACCGGCTGCTGGTCCTCAACAAGGGTCAGGTCCTCCGTGAGGGCACCGCTGAGGAGCTCATCCAGGACGGTCAGACCCTCGAAGATGCGATGTTCGCGTGGGGTGCCGCGTGATCCGGACCCTGCAGCTGGCCGGTGTTCACGGGTGGGTGTCACTGCGACTGACAGTCAGTCGCAGCTATCTGCTGCCGCGTCTCACGCTCTCTCTGATTGCGGGCTACATGCTGCTGTTTTTTTCACGGCACTTCAGTCCCCTCGAGTGGGGCCCTGTGGTGACCAGCTTTGTGGTGGGCTTCTCCTGTGTTGCCCTCACGAAGTCTGAAATTAACAGCCGCACCCTGCCCCTACCGCTGCCTCAGGCCTGGCTCACTGCGGTGAGTGTCATCGCTCAGCTATTGGTCTGTGTCGCTGTGGCCATTGGATACATGGCGGCCGACATTGTCACCAGCTTGGTCCTGAGTCTCGGGATGTACAATGTGGACTTTCTGCCGCCTGGATTCTTCAATCTGCAGATTCCACACTTACTGACAGCAACAGAGCTTGGCGCGATGGCCTTAATGTTGGTCGCGAGCCTTCCTATCGGGCTCAGCGTGGTTTCCTTTGGAACTCACATTCGCCAACCAGGGAATGCCTGGCCTGAGCGCCGGTGGCAAGACGTCATCCCTCCCCTGTATGCGCTCACTGTAGCACTGAGCCTCGGACACCTTGGTGCCCAAGAGGTCATCGGCTTGGGCTTTGCGGAGAACTACCTCTACCTGTGGAGGCAGCTGCTGATCTTTATCACCAGCATTGCCACGGTTCTCTACATTCTTGCGGTGATCTTTCCGCCATCAACAGAACGTGTTCGAGAAGCGAAGCCTGCGATGGATCAGCTGATGACCACGGCATGGAAGTCTCAGGCAATCAAGTTCGCGCTGATGCTGGTGGGGCTCACCCTGTACATGCTGCCGCACATTCCCTTCACGCCAGTCGAGTACTCAACACGACTGAGCCGTGGACTCCGACCACTGTTAATCTGCTACGCGGCACTGATACCGTTCTTCTCGATGGTCCCGCTCACCAGCGGCCAGTCGACCAGCGGAACAAGACAATTTCTCAGCTCCTGGGACTGGAGTCGATCAGGGTGGAGAGTCGTGCCGGCTGCACGCGCCTCAATCCAGCGCACCTTGTTGCTGGACATGGTGGGCTTTGCCACCGTCTCATCTCTGCTGCTACACGGCGCAGTCTTACTGGCTGGAGACGCTGTCGCAGCAAATCCCGCACACGGCCCGTGGGCCGAGGACCTGACCACTTTCGCCTGGTACTTCATCTGGTTCACCGGCATCAGCTTGCCAGCCATGCTGATGTTCTACATCCCTCGTCGGCGCTTCGGACTGTTCCTGCCGGTCCTCGCAACCGGAGCAACCGTCTGGGCATTCAGCTCGGCCTTTGTCGGCATCAATTTTGATCTCCAGGTCACCTTACCCATGACACAGGACGTCTTGATGATGGTGTCCTGGTGGGTCCTGGTCGCAGTGGTCTTGGTTCAGAGTGCTTCTCCAGCCGGTCGCTTCGCAGGGGTACACCTGACGCGACGGGTTGTCGCAGCCACCGCCATCATCATCATGGTGGCAGGAGTCGCATCCCACAGAGACACAATGAGCACGGCTATCGAGGAGAGCACAGGCCTCATCACCGCAGAGCAGACCGACAGGCTGATCGAAGACCTCAGGCACATCCACGATCTCGGCATCCTCTCTGCGCCGACCCGAGACCGCAGTGCTGCTCCGACACTCAGCCCCTACATCGGTCTCGATGATGGATCTCCCGCAGAGATCGTGGCCTGGTGGGACCACCCTGACCACAAGAAGAAGCTCCTGAAGCTCAGCAAGAAACAACAAAAGAACGGTAAGCGTCGCTGGTATGACGTCCCTGAAGACATCACGATCGGTGACATGACACTGCTGACAGAGCTCATGGCCTTCGACCACTGGGAGAGCGGACGCGCACCCGCTGACATTCAGACACCCATCGGAAAGTATGAGCAGCACCTGACCCAGGGCGATCACGCCACCTACTTGTCCTATGGAGCACCATTTCCGAACTTAGTTGCACTGTTTGATCTCGCACGGTTCCGACTGCTTCACGGTCTGCGGACCGGAGACATGCTGCCTGCACTCACCGAGGTCCGACACCTCGCGAAGCTGCTCCACTCGGATGAGACCTTGGTGAGCACCCTGTCGGCGGTGCATATCTTGCGGCTGGAGCGGCAAGCAGTCGCCACCGCAGTGGACCGGGAATTGCTCGATCCTATGGACTGGACTCCAGTCTCCAAAGACGACGCCAACACGATGACTCGTGCTGCGGTGGGCATGTCTTTTGTCTTGTCCGGGGGCGCCGACGAGGCGCAGTGGCGCCGAGTCTTCGATCTTCCCTTCGCACCGTTCGGGCTGTGTGGAAGCATCCATGAGGCCATGACCACAGCGCAGAGCGTTCCCAATTTCACCCTGTGGCCAGGCGAGCTGTTTCCGGAGCAGAACATGGACGCTGTAGACCACGCCATCGCACAAAGCGACTGCAAGATTCCGCTCACGCGTGCCGATCGCAAGACCGGTAAGGGTGAGCAGTCACAACCGACTGAGCGCACGTTTAGTAGTCCCGAGTGGCATCGCATGTTGAGCCGCGAGCTCGGTGAGCCGGCGATGCTCAGGCTGTCGATTCCCTACCTACGTGGACCCGCCTGGATGGACACCCAGTACGCCAAGCCAGCGATCCTGATGTATGGCGACACCCCTGAGGACGACTGGCGTGGAAACACACGGAAATGACGAACACAAGCCAGGCACCAGAAAGCCGACCAAACTATAGACCACGACGCTAAACTGCTAATCTGACCGGCTTGTTACACTGATCCAGCCAACCTCTAAAAAGAAAGAATGCATCATGAAACGCGTCCGCTACATCAGTCGTTTTGCAGCCTCACTTACACCTCAAGACATCGATGAAATTGTCGAGGCTTCTCAGAGGAACAACCCTGGCAGAAACATCACCGGAATGCTGATGGCCTCAGGCGACCTGTTCTACCAGCTCCTCGAGGGACCAAGAGATGAGATCGACGCGCTGTACGCACGCATCTCTGAAGACCCGCGCCACGAACAGGTCCTCTTGCTGGACTCCGAGATCGGTGACTTCGAGCGAATCTGTCCAGACTGGGCCATGCAGAAGATCGACCTGTCTCTCAAGTCAGCAGCTGAGACAGCACCCATCAGCGCACTGCTGGAGATGATCTGTGTCCAGCGCCAGATGGCAGACAAGGCGCTCAAGACTCTGGATGAGTACACCTGGGAAGGCCTGCTCTCGACTGCGAACGAACAACTTGATTGACCTCCGATTAATGCGCGCGGCTGCCTGCAATATGACAGTCGAGACCTTGTACATAGCGACAACCCAAAGCACGTAGCGTGAGCCTGGTCAAGGCTCAGTTCACACCTCGTCATGCACTACTCCTGACTCTCGTGGGCCTCCTGACGGTGCTTCTCGACGATCATAATCAGCACCTTATTGCAAATCGATTGCGATAGAGTCAACAAAACGATAGACGGGTCCGCATGCTACTCGACGCCAATACGAGCACCGCCAAGACAGCAGAAGCGAAATCCCAGCCGGGATGCTCGTGTGAGAAGGTGATCACGGGTATCTCGCGCTGGAGGGCGTGCTGCTTAGCCGCCGGTGGCTGCATCTGCCTGATGTGCGTTCAGCCCAGCACAGCCCACACAGCACCAGCAGGCTCTACCTTAGAGTCACCGACGTCAACCGAGGTGAAAGCTCCGCGCTTGCTCCAGCAAGTCAAGCTCACATACCCCGAGGCCGCGCGCTCATCTGGGGAGCACGGAGACGTGAGCATCCTCGTCGATGTCGACGCCTCAGGCCGAGTCATCGCCACGCGCTTCGAGAGCGGTCCTGAGGTCTTTCGTGAGACCTCACTAAAGACAGCGTCGCGCCTCTCCTTCTCGCCAGCCACTGCAGATGGCGTGCCGGTTACCGCGACCACGCGGGTGTCATTTCACTTTGCTCCTCCAGAGCCTATTGGTGGTGGGCCGAGAGCGGCACACACCGCCGAGATGGTGGTCCACTCATCAAACCCAGATCTCGAGGACACTCGCGCCCGAACAACGCTCAATGAGGACGCACTGGAGCGCGCCGCTGGCGACGACCTGGCAGAGACGATCTCTCAAGTCGCCGGTGTTCGACTCTCAGGGGGAGTGGCCGACGCATCCAAGCCCATCATCCGTGGTCAGCAAGAGCGGCGCCTGCTCGTCCTCTACGATGGTGTTCGACACGAGAGCCAGAAGTGGGGCGCTGATCACGCCACAGAGATTGACCCCTTCTCCGCAGGCTCCATCAGCGTCATTCGGGGTGCAGCCGGTGCACGCTATGGACCCGACGCCATCGGCGGGGTGATCCTGGTCGAGCCTCCTCCCATGCGCACAGAGCCTGGCGTCGTGGGGAAAGTCCTGACGGCCTACAACACCAATGGCAGCAGCCCTTACGCGGCTCTACGACTCGACTCCGGCTCAGATTCCGGCTTGGCAACACGAATCGAGGGAAACGCCGCAATGAGCACGGCGCTGTCGGCACCTGACTACATCCTCGGAAACACCGCCTCGCGAACCTGGAACCTGGGCAGTACGCTCTCCTACACATGGGACACAGGTGAGATCCAAGCCTCCTGGCACCATCACGACTTCCGCGCCGGGATCTACTACGGCAAGACACACGGCACACCCGATGCCCTCCTCGAGGCCCTCGAGGCAGACCGTCCAGCGACCGCTGACTTGTGGACGAGTACCTACACGATTGATCGCCCCTATCAGGATGTCACTCACGACATTGGCATCGTTAACGCTGATCTCTCAGGTGACTGGGGCTCCCTCGACACCACCTACGCACTGCAGCTCAATCGCCGGCAGGAGTATGAAAAGGTCCGCTCCAACATCACGGGTTCCCAGTACGACTTCACCCTGAGAACCCACTCTCTGGATCTGCTCTACACACACCCGAGTGCTGCGACCGATATCGGCGGACTCGACGGCGGACTGGGTATTCAGGCCTCCTTCCAAGAGAATGTCTACACAGGCCTGTCGCTTATTCCGAATTTCCGCAGCTTCTCAGGCGGACTCTTTGCCTACGAGCGCCTCTCTCTCGATAGCGTCGACCTCGAAGCCGGTGCCCGCGTAGACACGCTCTCTCGGGCTGCCTACATGCGCGAACCCGACCACGAGGCGCACATGCGTCGCGGCACCCTCGATGAGCAGACTTGTGAGGAGAGCGGCGAGAAATTCCGCTGTGCGGCCGACTACACCGCCAGCTCTTTCTCTGTGGGAGCGCTCGCACATGTGGTCCCCGAGCATCTCGATCTCAAGCTGGATCTCTCCACAGCCACCCGCATCCCCAACGTAGACGAGCTGTATATGCTCGGCAGCGCCCCAACCTTTCCAGTCTACGCAAGCGGTCACCCTGACCTGGGCACGGAGACGGTGTGGAACACCTCCCTCACAGCGGGACTGCGCATAGAGGCTGTAGAGACAGAAGTCTCAGGCTACGGTCAGCTCGTAGAGGACTACATCTACTTCTCGCCTGAGCTCGACACAGAAGGGAAACCCCGCTTCGATGTGACCATCAGAGGCACTTATCCGAGCTTCGGCTATCAGCCGATTGATGCGGTCTTCTATGGCGCTGATGGCACAGTCAGCCTGGGACCAAGCTTCCCCATCGGCCTGACCGCCCAGGGAGGCCTTGTGCGGGCCTCGGACCGTGAGACTGGCAAGCAGCTGGTCGGCACACCCGCTGACTATTTGCTTCTGAGCCTCATCGGACGGCCTCCATCGGTGGGCCCTGTAAACAACATCTCATTGCACATCTCAGCAGAACTCATCGCGTCTCAGTCACGCGTAGCTGCCGACGATGACTTCGCGCCGGCACCCGAGGGCTACACCCTCATCGGTACGGGTATTGAGGCCGAGATCGGAGTGCGCCAGCCCATACGCGTTGGCATCGAAGCACACAACATCCTGAACACCCGCTACCGCGACTACTCTAGCCTCCTTCGCTACTACGCCGACCAGCCTGGCCGAAACATCCGGGTCCGCGCCGGCATGGACTTCTAACAACCAACGTTTCAAACAAGGAACACATCATGAACATCATGACTCGCTTTACACCTCTCTTTATCCTCGCCTTACCGGCCTGTTCAGATGTCGAGAAGGACGGACATGACGAACACCACCACGATCACGAGGTCATCTCAACCGTAGTCCTCAATCTCACCTCTCAAGCCGACGGCACAGAGCAGGAGATCCGCTGGGTCGAAGGCGAGGGGCAAGATCTGGACGTCGTCCTCACCAACGCCACAGCCTACGACTTGTCAATCTCAGCCCTGAACGAGCTCGAGAAGCCCATCGAGGACATCACTCCAGAGATCGCAGATGAGGCCGATGAGCACCAACTGTTCTTCACGGGTTCAGCCATCGACGATGGACTCATCACTCACACCTATGAGGACAGCGACAGCGAGGGCCTTCCACTCGGCCTCGAGAACACCGTCGATGCTGTTGCTGCTGGAACCGGTGAGCTGACTGTGACACTTCGACACTTGGCCATCCAGAACGGAAACAAGGTCAAGCGCGAGGGCATGGCAGAAGACGTGGCCGCCGAGGGCTTCAGTGGAATCTCTGGAGAGGGCGACAACGACTTCTCCATCGACTTCGTCATCGAAGTTCAGTAAGGGCGAGTCCTGACTGAGATCGGGACAAGCTCTAAGACGTGATGTCCGGGTAAACTTACCCGGCTCACATAGACTGCAGTCTCAGCATCCCGGGTCCATCCCGGGTGCAGGGACTGCATTTTCTTTTTAGGCATACAACCGCTCGACCCAGGGCTACAGGTCGCCGTTCAACTCACAGCACAGGCACCGCAGTTCCCTGAAATTCGAATCTGGAAGTCTGCGTCCAGCAGAGCCTTGGGCAGCTCACCATCCCTGCCTCGCACTTCAAGCGGAGGTAGACAGGTCACATCCCCACAAGCCTCACAGAGAAAGTGAGGATGATCATCAGAGACTGTACGACAAGCGTCATGTAGCTCATAGCGCCACACACGATCGCCCAAGTCCATGCGCCTGAGAATCCCTACACCGGCGAGGTCAGAGAGCACACGCCAGATAGAGGCCTTGTCGTACAGACCAGCCGAGAGGCGACCCATGACCTCTTCGTGGGTCATGGGTGCTTTCTCTTCGTGCAGACTCACCAACACAGCAAGACGCTGTGCAGTGGCGCGCATCCCCTGAGCTTTCAGGAGCGCACGAACTTCGGTTTGTACTTTATTGAGCTTGTTTGACATGAGTTCCAGTGTCAGAACGTAACGCTAACGGGACCTATGTCGAACACACCTTAGTGGTCGTCGTGGTCGTCGTGGTCGCCAGCCTCTTCACACACACCCTCTTCATCGTGCTCTTCTTCCTCGTCCTCGTGACCCTCTTCTTCTTCGTCGTGATCATCGTGCTCTTCGACGTGACACTCGAGTCCATCTTCACAGTCGTCATCTGTGGTGCAGGCATCGCCGACCTTGCCCTCTGAGGCACACGCTGTCAGCGTAAGGGCAGCAAACAATGTAAGCAGAACGTTGGTTTTCATTAATTTCTCCATGAGAAAATTGGTGATGCAGATCAACATCAATCGCGATGTTGAGTGACCGCATCGGAACTTTATTATTAATGAAACTCTATTGCAATCGAATTGCAATATAATAATTTAGTCGCACTACCTACCAAAACTTCAGCCGAACGCGAGCTGCTTAAACGCAAACACCCGCTGAACCAGAAGGCCCAGCGGGTGCTGCATGCAAGTCTGATGACTACTCAGTAGGCGCCAGCTCAACAGACTCGCCAGAAGGCAAGTGTGCCACGAGACTCACTGCTCCAGCGTCGCTGTTGACTGCGTAGACCGTGACGAGCTCGTCTGTAATTCCCACGTCTGGAATCATGAAGCAAGCATCGACGGTTGCATCTTGACCCACATCGAAACCGACATTGATCGCCGTGCTGTCCAGATCAAAGGTTCCGCTGGTGTTGAAGGCAAAGTCAGTGACCAGAGGCTCTACAGGAGCGCAGTCACCATCGACAACCCATACATCAATCGGATCAAGCGCACCCAGGGCTGCAGCATGCACAACCTGAACGCGTACTTGTCCTTCTGGAATCGTCTCGCGATCTTCCTGGACTGCGCCCACGGTGAACCCATTGCCGCTATCAGAAGCGACGTAGCCAGCGGCGTAGACAGACCACTGCGCACCCGCTTCGATGGCAAAGCCCTCGACGGTGAAGACAGAGTCGTCAATCGTTCCGCCCGCGGGCACGATGTCGAAGTCGTAGGCACCGACCGGCAACTCTACAAAGTCAGTGGTCTGCTTGAAGCCAAAGGTGATCCCAGAAGCTTCACCATTCACAAAGACATCCACATCTGTCGCGGTGTCGCCGGGAAACACCCCAAAGTGAGCGAGGCGAAGTTCGCCGACGTCTGCATCAGCGTCTGCATCGGCATCGGCATCGGCATCGGCATCGGCATCGGCGTCTGCATCGGCATCGGCGTCTGCATCGGCGTCCGCGTCCGCGTCGGCGTCCGCGTCCGCGTCGGAGTCATGGTCCTCATGGCCCTCGTGATCGTCGTGGCCAGTGTCTGCCTTGTCATCGCTGCAGGCAGCTACAAGTACGAGTGGAAGTGAAAAAAGAAACATGCGGTTCAAAGTCATCAGGTCTCCGTTGATGATTGTATTTATTCAAAACCTATTCAAAGGTGAACAGTGAATACATGTTGAATAGGTTTTGTGCAACACAAATATCGCAACAAATGAGACCTGATATCGATCGATCTGCTCAACAAGAGAGGTGAAACCCCATCAAATTGCCGAGTTGATCAACTAAATTTTAAGATCAAAAACTTGGGGAGAGAGGACTCCTCATCCGCAAGATCGAGTCATAGAGTTTTCTTTGGACTCAACTGCGCTTTGGATACGGCCTCAAGCCAAGCAGGATCTCTGACATTTCCGTGAGCGGTTGGCTGGCGAGATCCGGATCAGTGTAGGCCCCGAGGCTCTCCATAACGATGGCGTAGACCTCCTCTCGCCCTCGGCTCGCATCCACCTGGACCACCTTGTCCTCACTCTTGAAGCGCTCAAGGGTGGGCAGCGTCTTCGCCTTAAAGGTATCAAAACGCAGCTTCACACTCTCAATGTTGTCGTCGCTGCGACCAGAGTATTTTGCTCGACCCAGAATCCGCTGCTCGAGCACATCGTATGGACACTCAAAATAGAGCATCGTTGGAAGCTCAGTCTCGCGACCAAAGATCCCATACCAGCCCTCGAGGTTGCCTAAGGAGCGCGGAAAGCCGTCGATCAAGAAGTTGAGCTTGCCCGTGCTCCTCATGGCATTGTCCATGGCCCTCTGAAGCAGTGTCACCGTGATCTCGTTTGGCACGATCTCTCCAGCAGTGAGATGGTTCTCGATAGTCTCCGCCGTAGGTCCGCCCCGCTCTCGCTCATTGCGCAGCAGCTCACCTGCCGACAGATGGACCCATCCGAGCTGGGCCTCAGCGAGAGCACACATGGTGCCCTTCCCGCTGCCCGGGCCACCGAGGACAAAGACCACGTTGGGCTTGGGGAGCGGCACCCTGGGATCAAAATGATGAATCACCACGGAAGGTGCGGGGGCGACCCCCTTCTTGTAGACATGCCACTCCTTATCAGTGGGCGGCAGGTCATCCTCGCAGGTCATGTCGTATGCCAAGTGCCCATCGAGCCGACAAATTCTCCAAGACTTGTAGCTATTGGAATACGACAATGCAGGACTGCGCTCACACATCCCGTCAGCACGATCCCAGGCCATCTTTCCGTTCCAGTATCCGAGAGTAGACACCGTCCCGGACTCGGACTCAGCTGGAGGGGCCACCGACGGAACAAAGAGCCCGTCAACCTCGGGAAGACCAGAGCCGGAGACTTCGATAAACATCGTGTTGGGCTTGAGCGTTGTGGAGTTCACGTGGTTGTCCTTGGCGGTTGTTGACGCGCCCTCGTCGGGTGCAGATGCGGAGCGTAGCGCAAACACAGTCCGCGGGCAGGCACGGCAATGAAATCATCGAGTGACACACCATGTTCAGAGCATGTATGACATTCTGAACAACCCCATGACAGGCTGTACACCATGAAGACAACAACCTACGCTCTCACGATGCTCAGCATCAGCATGGGATGCAGCAAGACGAATACAAACCGCTGTGAGGACGGGAGCATCGAGCCAGACAGCGGGTGCATGTCCTCAGACGATGCAGATACAGATGCAGATGCAGATGCAGATGCAGATGCAGATGCAGACGCAGACGCAGATGCCGACGCAGACACCGGGGACACCGGTGAGTCACCCGGCGTCGATGCCGATGCTGATGGAGTCACGGTAGCCGATGGTGACTGCGATGATACCGATCCAGCCCTTGGAGCTCAGTCCGAAGACTATGACTGCGATGGGCTCTCTGACTTCGACGAGAGCCTCTGGGGAACGGACCTCACCCACCCAGATACTGACGGAGACTGGGTGATGGATGGTGACGACGTCTTGCGAGGTCGGAGCCCACACGAACCAGAGCCGCTACTCCTGGAGCTTGTCGAGGGCAGCACTGTCCGTATTCACCTGGCGACGACACCCCACCACCGTCCCGTCAGCCTCATACCGCTCATGCTCACAGCCAACGGAGGAGAGGCGGCCGCCAATGCCTTGGCCACAGACTGGTGGGACCTCGTGGACAGTCTCGAGACCTCCTGGCCCGAGTACGACTGGGCCTATGGTCAAGCACGCTACAGCGACTACCGCTACGGATCGATGGGATCTACTTCCGATCGCCCATTCTCACTCATCGCACCCATCGCTATCGATCCAGCGCCCGCACTCAACGGACTAATTGAACACTCGGCAACCGGCGGCGGCGACGCTCCAAATTCAATCATGGAGGCCCTATCCCAGGCACTGTCGGGGGCTGGCTACGACCAAGCTTGTGACGGTGTCTTTGATCCTGAGACAGATGTCCTGCCCTTTGTGTCCGATGTGAGCGATCCATTCGCAGGCCTCGAGGGCGGTGGTGTCGATGCACACGAAGACACTCTGGGTGTTCTCGGAGGTATGGGCTTCAGGCCCGGTGAGCGTCCATTTGTGGTGGTGAACCACGAAAATTCCATCCGGGATCCAGATGAGGGAAGCGAGACTCCCGGCGGATGCTCAGGCGACGCCTCAAGCTCACAGGTCACCGAGGTGGCCCATGCAGTGGGTGCAACCATCATTGCCTTCGACCAGAATTTCTGGGGCGTAGCCGAGTCGCTCGAGATCCTGACTGACCTCGCCGAGGCAACCGGCAGCATCGGTGATCTCGACGGCGACCCATCTACGCTGGAGCCCCTGGTCTTTGCCTATTCAACATCTGGACTGAAGTGGGACATCATCAACAGCATCGCGGCCTCTATCGAGCACCGACCAGTCGAGGGGCTAGCGCTACCGGGCACCCCACTCGATTTCATGATCAACAACGACGTTCATGGGTTTGTGACCGAGGTAGTCGCGACCGAGGTAACGGGTCTCACTGGATCAGCAGATCGACCCATCGACAGGTTTGTCCTCACGGCCACAGGCACAGTCCCCAGCACCACAGAGGAGCAGACATTCAACGGCATATCTATAGAACTGAGAGGACCCGCAGATGAGAAACTCGGCAACCTACCCATCGCTGTTCAAGTGCCAGTCGCGGAGTAAGCGAGAGCGAGGGGAGACGAGATGACTGCTGTCTTATTGATGCTGACAATCTCCGTCGCCTCAGCCTCTGCGGCCAATCAGCCGACTCAGAACCCCACCACGAGCGCACCGACTCGAGCCCGGCCGGGGCCGCCCAACGTCAAGGTGCCGAGCGACACACACAAGACCCTCGATCCGAAGCTTCACTGGACCGATCACAATGTCTACCCTGCCGACAACGCGGTGGTCCTTCAGGGCGCAGCGAGCGGCCCCATCGGAGACCAGCAGAACGCACAGTTCTGGCTCACTGGAGTGCACGCACACGACATAGATAATGGTCCATCCCACCTCGAGGCCGTGATGATCTACGCCGTCGACTGCGATGACTGCCCTGGAGAGGAGACCAGCACAGTCAAAATTGGGAGCATGCGTGCCACGCCAACAAAACCTGCCAGACTCCTCGGCGTCGATGAAATGACTGTGGAAGACATCGACAAGGACGGCAAGTTTGAGGTCACCTGTACAGCACGCTTCATGCCGTGCTGTGAGGACACCGAGGATCGACAGCCGTATTCGGAGCAGATCATCCTGACCGTCACAGGGTCAGAGATTGTCCGTCTTCCTCAGCCCAGGTAGTGACGAGAACCAACTCGGACGAAGCGCCACTCAGGGCTTAGAAAATTCAAGCAGCCTAAATTCAGTCTCTCCACTCTGGAGACACTTCTGCCGGGCATCGCCTCCGGACAATGACTTGGCGTACTCCGACGTACGCGAGAGCCACGACCAGATCGGCCGACTCCACCTGATGAGCTGATCCCTCGGCCGCCCTAACCGTATCCACGGCGTCAGATTCTCGCTGTTCTCGAGCGTAAAGCCAGCGGCACTCGCCCACTCCGTCATTCTCTCAAGCGGCTGAACACCGGGTGCGAGCCAGTGAGCACGGTAGGTCTCGAGTGCCCGAGACGGCTCATCCGTGTGCATCACCACATCGTCCAGGACCACGAGCCTGCCACCCGATTCCAGCAAGCGACCAGCAGCAGCAAAGAACAGTTCGGGGTCATGCGAGTGCGCGAGGGCCTCTATGCAGAAGGCTGCCGTGCACTGTGGAAGTACGGCATCCGCACAATGAAAGTCACCGTGCTGGACGTACACACGCCCTCCATCCTTCTGACCAATCACCGGTGTGCCGAGCGTGAGGCCGTGAAGCTCGATGGCTTCTGGTAGGTGTCGGTCCAGGTACGCCAGAGCCGAGCCCATCCCACATCCCAGGTCCGCGACTCGCTTGAGCGGGAGGGACGAGATGCGCTCCAGAACCAGCCTATGCGCGACTTCCATCGCTTGAGCGACCGTCTCGACACCATCAGGCCACAGGGCGATGTGTATCGCAGGCACACCCTCGTTCTCGCCCAACCTCAAGAAAGCCTCAGTGTTTCTCTCGTAGTAGCGCTCAACAGCGGCGACATGATTGAGGTCGGTGGTCATGCTGCAATGTGTAACGCACAGACCGATCATCTCACTCACGCCCGCCGTCCCTATAGATGGCTTTATTTCTGGTCTGGACCCGCTTTCATAACGGCAGCAGCGGAAGAAGCTGATCCCGATGATCGAGAACCAAGAGATCCATCGACCAGGCGATGCCGATGTGAATCAAGATGCCCGCCAGTATCGAGCGGGTTCGCAGCGCCACCACCCCGAGCGCCATCCCAGCAATGATGGAGCCCAGGCACTCGAGCTCAGGTTTTGGATAGTGGAGCATCATGTAGGGCACAGTCATGATGGGTATGGCCAATACACCCACAGCTTTCGTCGTACCAAAGAGCATGAATCCTCGGAAGAAGAACTCGAGAGCAATGAAGTAGAGACCATACGAGAGCTCCCAGACCAACAGGTGTCGCAGAGAGAGTCCTGCGTCCTTGTAGATCGGGTAGTCGGCCATAAATGCAGGGGTATCACTGACCACAACGGCCAAGGGAAAGACCACCGCCACAAATGCCAGGTAGATGGGCAGGTGCTTCATGAATCGATGGGCCGTAAAGCCAAGCTCGCGCAGCTTCAGTCCAAGAACAAACCGCGCATAGAGATACGGCGGCACAGAGAATATGAAGGTGTTGGTCCACAGCCAGATGTGCTTCTTGTAGAACAGCCGATCTTCACCCTCAGGAAGGCTGGCCCAGACCGCAGCGAAGATGTCGTGGTGGACAAAGCGTCTCGCATACAGCACCAGCGCAATCACCAGATAGGCACCGAGAACACGGCGAATGGTCGCAGCGCTCACTGCACCCTCTGGCTGGTACTCATCAACCAGCGCATCCCACTGCTCAATGGTCAGTCTTCGCACGATGTTGAGGATTCGATTCATGTTCGCCGGACGCGCTGGGCTGGCTGAGCAGTGTAAGGGCACAGTGCTGTCGCTGACCAGTCTACCGCGATGTCGTGCCAGCGCGGACCGGAGACCCAAGCACAGCGCGTAAATACGACGAGCATGACCCAGAATTCCGTTACAGTCTGACCACAGAAGTAATCCTGAGGGGGAGTAGAGACATGCTGCGATCAATGGTTCTGGTGATGGCAATGGCCTGCGGAGACAAGGAGCCGACATCAGCGGCAGTGGAGGCCACCGGCAAGCCCATGCCGCTGAGTGCTGAGGTGCTGGATGCGACCTCTGCGCTGCGAATGAAGGACGTCGTCGACACACTCTCCGACGACAGTCACGGCGGACGCGTGACCGGATCACCAGGCTACCTGCTCTCAATGGCCTACATCCACGAGCAGCTCGAGGACATTGGGCTGGAGCCGATTGGTCTCGAGGGTGACTTTGTCTACCCCTACCCAGCCACACTCGGCACAGACTTCCTGCAGCGCGATGCCGATGGCGGCATCTCAGTGGCGTCAGCCGAGGTCGCCTACGACCTCGTCGGGCGTCTCCCAGGCAGCAATCCGGACAAGGTAAACGAGCACATCCTGGTGATGGCTCACTACGACCACCTCGGGGTTGATGAGGACGGAAACGTCTTCAATGGTGCCTTCGACAACGCCTCTGGTGTGGCCGTCGCACTGGAGCTGGCGCGCGTGCTCTCGCTCGCCCCTCCTGAGCGCTCCGTGATCTTCTTGATCACGGACGAGGAAGAGTCTGGTCTCGACGGCGCCCGTGCATGGCTCTCCGACTCCACAATTCCAACCGAGCAGATTCGCTTTGGGCTGAGTGTCGATCCCGTCGGACGACCGAGCATGCCGGACTACATGCCCACCCTCATCATTGGCTCCGAGCGCAGTCCTGAGCTCCAGGCCGCCTGGAGAGAGATGGCCGAGTGGAACGAAGCACCCACCGTGTTTCTCGAGCGTGACCTGGTCCCCGTGTTCGCGAGCGACCAAGACGAACTGTACAAGCTCGACCCCCCGATTCCTGGCTTCTGGTTCGTGAACCCCGGCTTCAGCTTCTACCACACCGTAAACGACACCGCCGATACCATCGACTACCGCATCCTCAAGGCCGATGTCCGCTTCTTGGCCAACGCTCTGACCGGCATCTCACAGTCTGATCTCGACTACAGCTTTGAGCCAGAGTCTCTGCTTGATGGCCAGTCTGCACAGGACATCAAGACCCTAGTGAGCGGCATCATGACCAGCAAAGAGCTGAGCGATGGCGAGCGCGAGTATGCCGAGTGGGTCATCACCATGCTCGACGAGGCCATCGCAGCCGATGATCTCAACGTGGTCGGCAACATCGAGGGCTTCTCGATCGCAGTGGCTTACTTCGTGATGTTCGAGCTGGGTGAGGCACACCCAGGGCCGATTCCTCCGCCATTCCCTGAGGAGTAGTGAGCCGAGCATGGCACTGCACCACATCACACCGCTGATCTCGTCGACCGCACTGACCGCTGAGATCGGCTCTCCGGTCTGGCTCAAGCTCGAGTCTGCCCAGCCGTCCGCATCCTTCAAGATGAGGGGAATGGGGCTCGCTGCAGAGCGGGCGGTCGTACGCGGTGCCAAGCGCCTGGTGAGCAGCAGCGGTGGAAATGCAGGCTACGCCGTCGCATGGGCAGGACGCAGCTTAGGCGTACCCGTCACAGTCGTGGTTCCGACAACAACGGGCAGCCGTATGCGTGAGCTCATCGAGGCGACAGGTGCCGAAGTTCGAGTCTCAGGAGATGTCTGGGACGAGGCACACGCAGCCGCCGCTGAGCTCGCTGAGGCCAGCCATGGCGCACTGCTCCACCCCTTCGATGACCCCGACATATGGGAAGGCCATTCCAGCCTGATTGAGGAAGTCGCAGCGGCTGGGGTGACGCCAGACACCGTGGTGGTGTCCGTAGGCGGCGGCGGACTGCTCTGCGGTGTACTGCAGGGCATGCAGTCAGCAGGATGGAGTGATGTCCCAGTGCTTGCTGTAGAGACTGAAGGAGCAGCATCGCTGCATGCCGCCCTGAAGGCCGGTGAGCCCGTGACGCTCCCGGCCATCACATCACTGGCTGTGACTCTCGGCGCAAAGCGTGTGTGCGACAGGGCCCTCGAGCTTTCGCAGCAGCACGAGGTGCGCAGTGTGCTTGTGAGCGACACTGCCGCAGTACAGGCCTGTGAGCGCTTCCTGGATGATCACCGGGTGCTCGTCGAGCCCAGCTGTGGGGCGGCCCTGAGTGTCGTCTATGACCACCACCCAGACCTGTCAGGGGCTGTCCTCGTTGTCGTCTGTGGCGGTGCTGCTGTCACACGCAGTCAGCTCGAGTCCTGGCTCGCAGCCTCGCCACAGCCCGACCGATAGACGACCATCTGTACTGGGGTATCATCGCTACATGCTCACCCTCCTGCTCTCCCTGGTGTCACCAGTCCTGGCCAACGGACAGACCACACACCTGTGGATTTCTGCCACAGCCATTGGTCATGTTGAGGACGAGAGTCTGGCTGAACTGCTGACTGAGCACTCCTCTCTTCTGGCGCTGGGGACCATGTTTCCTGACGGCGGCTACGCCATCGGCCACCCCTACGCAGAGACCGCTCACTGGGAGCCCTTTCAGGACGACTTTCGGGACTGGATCATCGATAATTATGATGACCTGAGCTCCCCAGATGCTGCCGCACAGGTTGCCTTCTACATGGGCCTGGCGAGTCACGGCATGGCCGATCAAGTCTTCGACAGCATGTACATGGAGCGCTCTCGCGTCTACGACGCCGATGATGGCTGGTCGGTGGAGGCTGCATCGCTCGACACATCACAAGACGTCGTCTTTGCTCACCTGACCTATCCACACTCTCCTCCTTCTGATGAGCTGCCCTCTGTGCTGCCGGAGCTCTTTGAGCGCCACGGGGTGGAGGTCGACATGGACACCCTGACCGAAGGTCAGCGCTGGCTCGATCTGGCTGTCGAGGGCGTGGCCGGAATGAGTGAAGCGGATCACCTGGTGGACCAGCACATGGACGCCTTTCCTTGGGGCTGTAGTCACCTGCTGAGCGAGGATGTACCGGGGGCCCCACCGTTTGAAGCGAGGGTAGTTGCCAAGTACTGGGAGAGCCTCTGGGCGACCTTAAACGGCCAGAGCCAAGACCTTAGTGTGATCGGATGGTGGCCACTGAGCGATACCCATGGCCACCCGCGCCAAGCCGACGATGTAGAGGCCAGGCTGTCATTGGTCTTCAATCGCGGCCTGTACGATGCAGAGGTCCATGCCGGCTCTTTTCAGGTCGAGTCATCCAGTGTGATGGTGCCAATCAATCTGGACCTGTTCTACAGGGATGACTCTCACGTGGTCAACATCGCACCTGTCGATGAATGGATGGACGAAGCTGCACATGGGCTCACGGTCGAGGGTCTGAGCGGCACCGACGGGCGCGGTATGGCCTCCCCCTTCGCCCTCACATTTCACACCGGTGCTGAGCCAATTCATGACGAAGAACAAGAAGAGCTCAAGGACTGTGGCTGCGCCCAAGCACGGGGAGCGCACTGGGTGTGGTTCTCTGGCCTGCTCATCTTGATCAACCGGCGCCGCAGCTCAGACTGATGATCTTGACTCTGGATTCCGTTGGTGTAGAGAGTACAGGAGTTAAAAATTGAGTTCAAAGCCCATCATCGGCTGGATTTCAGCCACCAGCTGCTTCGTCGTAGCCGCCTGGATACTTGGTCCTCTGATCATTTTCTTTGATCCGATCTCCTGGGTGATGCTCTTGAGCGCACCCGCACTCCTGATGGTGACCTACGGCAGCCGCAGCAAGCTCTTCTCTGTCGGACTCATGGGTACCATGCTCCCCAGCCGAGCAGAGACCATGGAGACCAGCCAGCACCTGCAGGTCGCTGAGATGGCCAGATCTCTCGGCCACTACGCGCTGCTGTGTGGCGCCGCTGGAACATTCATTGGCTGTGTCCAGATGCTTCAAAGCGTGGAGGATCCCCGGGCGATTGGCCCCGCCTTATCGGTCGGGCTGCTCACCCTCTTGTATGGGTTTCTCATCAAGCTCTTCGTGGCCATGCCCGTGCAGTTCCATCATCTCCGAATGGCCGGTGCGGACCCTGCCGACTTCATCGATCACACCGACGCACTGAGGATGGTTGGGCTCATGGGTGTCAGTGTCGGAGTCACATTCTTCATCATGCTGATAGCGATGGGCGTATGGTTTTAGATCATTGGAACAAAATATGAATTTAGTTTCCCTCAGTGGGCTCATTATCTGTGCAGGACTGATGCTCTTTGGCATCGTGCTTGGATCTCCTGTCATCATCTTCTTTGATCCTGTGAGCCTCCTCATTGTGCCCGTAGCCACTCTGTGCTTACTCATGACCACCCACGGCTCTCGCCCGGTGATGAGTGCATTCGGCAACGCCGCACGCGGCCTCTTTGGATCCACCGGCGAGCCCTTGATCCCAGCAGACAGACGAGAGATCTTGACCGTCGCCAACAGCGGCGTCAGCTACACGGCACTGACCGGGCTCACAGGCGTTCTCCTCGGGCTCATCCAGATGCTGCGAAACATGGATGACCCCTCAACGATCGGCCCAGCAATGGCCGTGGCCCTTCTGTGCGGATTTTACTCGGTGCTCCTCATGATGTTTGTGTTTGAGCCCATGCGTCGGCACTTCTCTGAGGCCAGTGCCTGAATCAAGGTGAGCCAATTGATTGGCGTACAGTCACCACATCGATAGAACCATCAGACACAGCCGCGCTGCTGAGAGGTCTGCCGATGTCATTTGAGGTCACAAAAGAACTGGTCAAGGAGATGCTCGATGAAGACTCGAGCCTGCAGACCATCGCAAATCAGTTCACCCTCGATGAGATCTGGAACATGATCGAGGGAAGAGATCAGCTCACAAACGATGATCAGCTGTTTGAAGCACTAATGGATGTGATGTATGCGACCCGCCCCAAAGGGGTCCTGTAGAGCTACGCTCAGAGATTGAGCGCGTGCGGATATGCAGACAGGCGGGTGGTCGTCTCCAAGACCTCGCCGTCTACATCCTCAACCTTGACTGACAGATCTAGCTCCACTCCATCGAGCTCATCATCAGCAGTGATGTCCAAGATGATGAACCGTCCGATCATCTCGTGTCGGTATGGCTCGGCTCCTGCAGGCACCACATCGAGCCCCTGCACAAAACGAGACGATGGAGCGAGATTTGCCCCCTCAAACAAGACTGAGAATGTGGTGGTTGGGTTTCGTGGATCACTGAGATCATCGGCTGAGCCAGCATCGACACCCGAGACCCGAACGCTCCCGAGCAAGTGAAAGCCACCCTGAGGGCCCTGAATCACCGGCACATCCTGTCCCTGCTCAAGCGGCACCCACTCCCACTCTCCGGTCCCCAGCTCGATGAGGAGCGGTGCGGGCTCCTCAGCGGGCTTAGAGACACCCGATGGTGCACAGGCGAGCCACAGGGTCAGTAGCAGAGACATTCGCAGTCCGCGTCCTGACGGGCACAGCTCTCGCCTGAGCGTGACTCAATCAGCTCAGTCCAGTCTCCTCCACCCAGCGGATAGCGCCAGGTGTCGTCGAGGTGGTCCGAGCACTCCGCGTGCATGCCGCCAAAGATCCAGAGGCTGTCGTGCATCAGCGTGAACATGCCGCGATGGCGACGCTCAGGCGCTGTGAGGTCCTGGTCGACATAGTCAGCCGGAACATCAGAGCTGTTTCCGTTGCAGCCCAGACCCTCGCCGGTGAACGTGTCCGCACTCCGAACCATCGACCAAGCGCCTGAGTCTGGATCCATAGACCACAGATCGTTGCCGTCTCCGATGTCGGTGTGTCCGCCAAACATCAGGTAGCGGTCGCGGTCGGCATCATAGGTCAGGTGAGGGTGCATCCGCGTGGCAGGTGCATCGCTGCCGTCGTTGAGTTCTGTCCACTCAAGCGTGTCGACATCGAGCGCATAGGTCTCGTTGTAGGCCAGATCCCAGTAGTTCCCGACTTGCCCACCAAACAGAACAAGGCGGCGTCGCTGACTGTCCCAGGCCTCACCGAGGAATGTCCTGGCTGAGGGTGTGTCCCCGGTCGCTGTGAGCTCTTCCCACTCTCCGTCCTTGTAGCGCCAGAGATCTCGACTGGTCTCGATGACCATCGGGTCTGCATTCAACATGCCACCAAAGACATAGAGTGCCTGCTCTTGATCATCCCAAGCTAACGAGGGGTAGGTTCGCGCCGTGGGTCCACCCTCTGTCTCAATGCGCGACCAGGCACGAGAGCCAAAGTCGAAGGCCCACAGCTCATCAAACAGATCATAGGCACCGCTGCCACCCTCGACCCGATAGCGACCACCGAAGATCAACGCCCGCTCAGCAGTCGGGTCATAAGCAGCACCGTAGCGAGAACGTGCACTCGGCATGTCGATATCAAGCTCAGTCCAGCCGTGGCTCGGCTCAAAGATCCAGGTCTCCTCGACAAAGATGGACGTCGGTCGCTGATCAACAACAGGGCCTTCATTACCACCAAAGACCAAGATGGTGCCGCTCTCCGGATCGCCTATTCCATACACCTCACTTCGCGGCGCTGGACGGTCAGTAGTGACAATCAAGTCGGGTGACTCAGCCGCGGGAGGCAGATCACCGATCCCGCCACTGTCAGTCTTCTCCGCACACCCGGCAAGACACAACAACGTCAACAATGCACGCATATTCAGTTCCTCTCTCGGGGTTCATTAACCATCACTACACCGTCATGCTCAGTTGGCTTTCGATACTGCACAGGACAAGATCTTCTCTATCTGATTGTGCTGTTTCTTCTCAGGAATGTTCTTCCCGTCGGCGATCTTCCCGGCCAGACCAAAGAGCTGCTTGTAGACTCGCTCGTCGCCACACTTCCCGGCGACCCTCACCATAGGAGCACTGCTGAGGTGAGCAGACCAGGCACTGCGTACACGCTCCCAGAATGGTCCCGTCTTGTCCCAGTACGCCTCTGCAGCGCTGAAGTCGAACCCAGTGATGCGTTCATAGCGATTGATACCGAACTCTCTAGCGAGGGCTGGGTTGTCTACATCGATTGTCCGAGGGCTGCTCAGGACGGTCTTCACATTGTCTTGGCTGTGAACCCAGCCCTGGGGCACGATTGTCAGGCGGTTGGTACCGACAAGCGTCTGATAGTCCGACCTCGCGCTGTACTCTCGACGCGGCAGGGGTCGCCATGCCGACTCGCCGCTCCAGGCTGAATAAGCGGCGCTGTGACTCCAGGTGCCGCGCATTGAGTACCGCGGACTGTCGTCGACCTGGTACACCGTCTGCTGCCAGCGGCCTTTCCGTTCTTCTGGGGACAGCTGACGGGTGCCCCAGTGAGAGTCCCCTACAAATTCCAAGCTCGTCTCAGGCTCATAGTCCCAGTCTTGACGCCAGTGCTTCACCAGCATGGGTCCGGAGGGCGCACCTTCTTCAGCCTCGACAAACATCACGATCGTGTGCTGCAGCGAGATGGTGTCATCTGAGCTCTCGAGCACAGTGACTCGCTCGGTGGCCCAGGCTCGGTAGGGCGCTGCAGGAGCCTCCATTGCACCGTAGGTCTCAACCTCCAAAAAATCAAAGGAGATTCGGTAGTCACCGACCATAGCCAAGATGGCCAGCCGATCCTGCTCGCGGGGGTCGAGCCCATCAGCCTGGAGCGCTACCCAAGCCGCAGATGGCTCGGTCGCAAGTGTGACCGGAATACCCTTTGTTGTGCCACCTCTGAGCTTGACTGAGGGCTCAGCGTAGTCCATCCACCCAAAGACATAGGGGCGAGCATTCGCCGACGTCGTCGCAGAGTAGTCATCTTGTTTAGCAGGCTCTGGCCGACCTCCTTCGGCTCCCTTCTCAGGGTTTGCGAGTGCAAGTGCGCTTAGAAAAATCCATGTCCACATCATCTGTTCACCTTCTTAAAAAATCGTTTCATGTTTTGTCGTCGTCGTCATGAGGTGAGGCCCCAGAATCAACAGCCACGAACGCCTTCAACCAGACGACAATGCGGAGTGCCTGCACCTCCGTCACCTCAATGGCCGGCATGTTGTCTTCGCCTTCGACGATGATCTCGACGATCTCATCTGCTGGCTCGGTGAGCACCTCCCAGACAATGTTTGGGCCGGCACTGGTCCCCTGCGCATCTGAGCCATGGCACACCTGACAGTGCATCACATACAGATCTGAACCAGAAATAAAATCAGGCTCTCCAGAGTCCTCTGATTGATCGTCTCCAACAGACCCGTCGCCTGCGCCCGAGTCTCCGTGCTCTGTGTCTTCCTCTTCGTCCTCTCCTGGTGTCAAGTCAGCAGCATCACTGCCTGGGTCATCACAGACACACGTGGTCCACCCCGTCTGGTCATCGCGGCAAGTCTGGGCCCCCTGAGCCGCACCGGCACAGACACAGACCTGGGTCGCTCCCGAGGTGCACTCCTTGTCCACGGTGCAGCCAGAGAGCCCCCCTAAAGAGACCAATACGGCCATCGCTATGAGTCTAAATATCATACCTTTGAACTGCTTTTATTGCCCCATCCTGGCCCACTTAAACGTTGGGTGATGCAGCTGATCGCCCTCGGCATAATAGGTCGTTATCTGAAGCTTCCAGGTGTCTCCCGAGGCGCTGTTGAGGACATAGACCTGGTCCTTGGGCGTCAGGACATGTGTGCTCGAGTCATACACGTACCAGTCATCCATCAAGTCCATGTCACCCCCAATCCACCCATCCTCTGGCACACCCACGAGTGCATCAAAGTCTTGGTCAGGAAGGGCCAGTCCCTCTGCATGGAAAGATGTGGTGGTGTCCCAGTTCATCCAGGCGAAGTCCCACCCCGTCTCTACCTGACCACCGGTACTGAATGAGAAGCAGGTCCAGATCTCTGATGAGGTGGAGTTCAGGACAGTCAGCGAGTCCCCGCCATCAGTCAGTGTGGTGACCAGGTCGGTACCCGATGCGCACGACACATCTGCATCAGGGTCGGCACCTCCGCCGGTGTCGGATTCAGTCCCTGTGTCTGAGCCCGAGGACGCATCAGGGGGATCAATAAAGTCCCATGAAAACTGAACGAAACCAGCCGTACCCGCAGCGTCATAGTACCCATCGAACTGCAATTTAATGTAGGCACCCTCAGCTGTACGAAGCACGTAGACCAGGTCGGCTGGACTCAGGGTGTGATCTGCCATGTCGTAGTCAAACCAAGACTCAAGTGCGTACTCGGGAACACCATCTTCATCGTCGTCTTCAGCATCCGATGCATACACGGTTTTGGGTGCTTTACTCAAGGTATCGAAGTCAGCCCCATCTATTGCTGTGACCTCCACGCCACCCGAGCCGCTGACACCCCCATTGAGCTTTGGATTGAAGCGTCTGACCGCCAAATCCCAGCCCACGTCGGCTTGGGGGTCAACCACAGTGGCCACACCGCATGTCTCAAAATCAAAGTAAACCCATTCCTCTTCAGAGGTGGCATCGAGGGTGGTCGTGATCACGCCGTCCACGCCGCTCACGCAGGCATTGGTGGAGTCAACCTCGCTGGTCTTGGTGTTCTCACCGATGTCACCGGTACATCCAAGGAGTGCCGCGAGCACTAAGGGTGCCGATATGTTCATGGTCATCTGATTGCCTCTGTTGTGTCTATTTTTGAGCTGAATACCGGCCCATGAGGCCCGCATAGATCGTTCTGGGGGCGAGGAGCAGGTACTCGGCATCGCCGGTGTCCATCACATTCTCGGCACCCACAAAGAGTCGCAGTCCGACACTCTTAAGGTCGATGTCTTGTGACATACGCACATCGACGACAGTGCTGGGGTTCGTGGTGATCTGGTCCTCGAGACCGTCACCATTACGGTCTTCAAAGTAATGCCTCGGTCCATTCCAGATTCCTCGAGCGGTAAAGGAGGTTCCCCAGGCCGCAACATCCTGATGTACCCGTCCAGATACCTGGTGGAGTGGTCGCCCCTCGAGGGGACGATCGTTCTGAACATCGAGTGTGGCAGTGAGCGCATAGCTGGCGCCTACTGACAGTCCGCCGATCGGGTCCGAATTGATGTTTACTTCCCCGCCCTGGGTCACCGCTTCAGCAATATTGATGTAAGCAAAGCGCGTCGGAGAGCCTGCAATTCCGTCCTCGAGTGTCCCAAAGCCAATCAAGTCGCGGACATCATTTCTATACCCAGAAATCGACATCCAGAGCGCATCACTTACCTTCCAGTCGAGGCCTAAATTTATATTTCTAGACGTCTCTGGGCTCAGGTCAGGTGACCCCTCCACAACGTACCCGGCACTCGTGTTTTCGAATCGAAGCAGCAACTCTTTAAAGCTCGGCGCCCGATAGCCCCAGCCCAGCCCAGCGCGCAACACTAGCGCTCGGGAGGCCTCGAATCGCAAGGCGAGCCGGGGTGTTGGATACACACCGAACTGGGAGTCGAGGTCTACACGAACACCGGGCAGGAGACTCAGCCGCTGATCCCAAGGCAGAGTCCACTGATCTTGAGCGAAGACACCGACCCGCTCTCGGTCTCCATCTCCTGCCTCGAGTCGGTCTGAGTCCATCTGCTCGGCCAACACATCCACACCCACAGTCGCGAGATGAGCCTGACCGATCGCGTGGTCATACTGGACCACACCTTGAACTAAAAATTCTTGCGTGTCCTGATATGAGTCGAGCGCATCTGAGTCTCTCTGATTGCTGTAAAATTGGTCTCTGTACCAGGTGGCAAAGCCCGTGACCCGGAGCCTCGCATCCTTTGATATCAGGGTGTCGGAGAGCAACGCGCCTTGCACCTCCTCACTCAGGTTGCGATCATCAAACACTGCTCCAGACCCGCTCTCGGAGACGCCGCGAGAGTCCTGCTGACGGTATGCAACACGCGGAGTGACTCGCCAGTCTGGGCTCAGATCAATGTCCGAAATGCTGCCAGCATGAAACATCTTTCTGGCTGGAGCATTGGTCGCGAGTGTCGCTGGGTCCAGATCATACCCGGATGTCGTGTGGTACCCCCCGTGGACACGTGAGCCAACCCCGCCCTGCTGGGTAGAGATGCTCGCGCTGGTATCGAGCGCTTCAGGCATCCCATAGCTGCCGTAAAGATCAGCGGATAGCGGTCCATCTGCACGTCGAGTGATGATGTTGATGACACCGCCCATCGCATCAGATCCATACAAAACCGAGCTGGGCCCTTTCACAATCTCGACCCGCTCGATCCAGTCTACGGGGTAGCGATCCAGATCGATTGACCCATTCTTACGTCCCACCACCCGCTGACCGTCGATGAGTACGAGTACGTGCTCAGGGTTCAGTCCCTGCAGACGGATGGATGTTCCAGCAAAGCTGCGCTCTAAGGAGACGCCGGCTTGGGCACTGAAGAGATCGGCGACCGTCGAGGCTCCCGATGTCTCTATCTCTGAGCGGGAGATCACCTGTGTTGCCACAATGCTCTTTCCCCGTTGATTCTCTGTACGTGTCGCCGTGACTACAACTTCTTCGTTGTGTCGCTCTTCGGCTTCGGTTGTGTTCTCGTCACTGTTCGCCTCACCGGCCGCATGTGCGTGCGGAACCGCCAACGCTAAGGCCAAACACACCACAAAAGAGATGCCAGTAGGAGCGATTGTGGAGGACATGGAACTGAAACCAGAGGATATACTTAGTTGAAAATGATAATCGTTTTCAATATCTAAAGCAACCAAACTATTCTGTAGGTCCCCTCCAATTCCCGAACTCTGGAGCTACATCGTCACAGACCTTGATCTCGAGGTAGAGCACGATCACCACCAATTCATCAACCACAAAGCAACGCTTGAGTCACAGACTCGACAATTCTTGGTTAGCAAGGCTGCATGCGAAAGTGGCGGAATTGGTAGACGCGCTGGATTTAGGATCCAGTAGGCTTGTCCTGTGGGGGTTCGATTCCCCCCTTTCGCACCCCCAAACACATGCACTCTGTGTGGTGAGTCAGGGACGTCCATAATCGATAAAGTACGCCAGGCGTCACGCTAAAGAAGTGGTAGAATACCCGTGAGGGTGAACACCATATGCGTATTTCAATGACGATAATCTTGGCCTGCACAATGCTCACTGGCTGCAGCAGTGATGACAAAGCTCCAGCAGATACGGGTTCTGTCATGGACGCCGATGCGGACGCCGATGCTGACGCCGATGCCGATGCCGATGCCGATGCCGATGCCGATGCCGATGCTGACGCCGATGCCGATGCTGACGCCGATGCCGATGCCGATGCGGACGATACCGGTGACGACAGTGGAGATGACACCGGTGACGACGGAGGGATCGACACCGGAGATCCGGCCTATCTCGAGTGCACGGTGGCGGCTGAGATTGAACTCTATGACCGCTACATCGAGCCATTGATGACCGACGCCCACCCCTCCAATTGCAATTCATGCCACCTCTCGGGTATCGACCTCGAGATGTACATCCAGGACACGCCGTGTCAGTCGATGGCATGCATGCAGGCCCTCGAGGTCGTCGACTTTGACAACCCCGAGGCCAGTGAAATCCTGAGCTACATCAGCATGGGTGACCCGACCAGCGATCTCATCGATGAGGAGGTCATGACCCGTGAATACGACGGCTTTCTGGAGTGGATCGAGTGGAGTGCTGAGTGCCACGACACCGTCTGCGGCGACATCAGCGAGCCTTGTGAGAGCGGTACCGACGGGACGACAGTCCCGGATGGGATCAGCACACCACTGGGCGACTGCTCTGAGGGAAGCCTGGTTGATCTCTTCGAGGCAAAGGTCCAGCCCTGGCACGGACGATGCAGCAGCTGCCACTATGTCGATGGCTCAGACCGCGATCACTTTCCCGATCCCGCACCACCAGCCTTCTTCTGGTTCGGCTCCGAAGACTCTCACACCAACGCCATGATGACCATGTACAACATGCTGGGCCTCGAGATGATCAACCTCGACACCCCAACCGAGAGCACCATGCTCACCAAGCCCCTGGTGGAATTTGCGACTCAGAGCATCGATGGTTTTGGCGACGTCACAGGCATCTGGCACGGCGGCATGGGCAAGATGGGCGCTGCTGATGCCCCTGAAGAGGCCATGCTCGACTTTGTCGAGTGGATTCAGTACTACGTCGAGTGTCGCGGCGAGAGCGAGATTTAGACACCTCGGGAGTCTCAGCCCAGTACGGCGATGAGCTGCTGACACGAGCCCACGGCACGGCCATCGGGTGCAAAGAGCCACGTCAGCTGTTCACAGTAGCCATTGGTCAGCACGCGCGCATGCGCATCGAGGAGCCAGTGTGCATTCGGGTCAACACCCACCAGAGGAAATTCAGCGAACAGCTGAATCCTAAAGTCGACACTCGCCATGGGCCGCGGCTCCGCCAAGCGCGACAGGATGCCTGGAGCACCCGCATCCAAGACACCAACCACGTGTGCTGTGTCCATCACAGGTGAACCCGCAGGCCGAATCCAGGTCCGGAGACGGGCAGTCTCGGAGGACGACATGGGCACCGGGTCCCCCGAAAAGCGGTAGTCGAAGAACTGAGAGAAGCGAGGACCGCCGAACAGCTCTATAGCGACCGATGGCACCTGTGCTGCTGAGGGCACATCAGGCATGACCGTCTCATCCCAATCGAGCTCCACCGGTCTCACTGCTCCAAACGAGGCCGTCGCATGATTGGTGACCACACCGCTCTGTGTGACTGTAGATGACATGTGGGCGACCCGGGAACCAACCCGAATCGCGCTGGACTTCACCTCCGCCACACCCGGCATCAGCGGCGCACAGAAGTGAACGGTCAGACTTCGAAGGACACACTCCGGACGGTCCAGCACACCCTCCATTGAGCGCACCATGGCCGCTGCTGGAATGCCTCCGTAGATCCCCCGACCCTGGGTCCAGTCTTCTGACAACAGCAAGACCCCATGATCAGAGAGCGAGGTGGCGGCTGCAAATGGCGTGTGTGTCATCTGTTCTCCGGTCCTAAGACTACCAAGGACACGAGGTTGCAGCAGCGAAAGCCTGTTCAACCTTTGGTACCCGCACAACAAACGGTCCAGCAGAGGGGAATATCTGAGCACCTTTCACCGCACCGAGACTCAAGATGAAAATACGGAAGCTGTCTAAGATGACGGCCCTCGTGACTGTTGCTGCGTGCGCAGATGATGGCCCTGAGAACATTCAGGCGGAAGCCATCGAGCCGCAATAGGCAGAAAACAGGGCCATTTTGGCGGTGATTCGACTCCAACAAGGGGGTCGACAATGACAACACTGATCGCCAGGGCCTAAAAAAATCTCGAAAATCGAAAAAAAAATAATCGAGTTCGAAACATGACTTTCACAAGAAATTAGTCCACCTTTGATCACTTTTTTCGCCCTCAAACATTGCAAGACTGAAGCGCCAGATGTATTAAGTTGAAAATGAAAATCACTTTCATTATTGTTCTGGAGCAGCGCAATGCCATTGACTCGATTTCAGCTTCCTTCGGTCTTACTAACCATCGTAATTGCGGGCTATGGCGTGGCTGGTTGTGGCGACAAGGCTTCTGATTTCGAGTGGCCGGAAGGTACAGCGGACGCAGTTGCCAACTACTCAACAATCGTTGAAGCTTCCTACGCAGACTCAATCTCAACCGCCGAGGCACTGAGTACCAGCCTGCAAGCACTCGTGGCATCACCATCCGCAGCAAGCCTGTCCCAGGCCCAAGAAGCATGGATTGCCAGCCGAGAGCCCTACCTCCAGACTGAGGTCTACCGATTCTACGACGGTCCCATCGACAACCCGACGGACGGACCCGAAGGTCTGCTGAACGCATGGCCTCTTGACGAACAACACATCGACTATGTTGAAGGCGACCCCACCGCAGGAATCATCAACTCCGAAAAAACTATCGACGTCGCAACCCTCGAGTCTGAAAACGAGAACGGCGGAGAGAAGAACGTGGCAACCGGCTACCACGCAGTTGAGTTCCTTCTTTGGGGCCAAGACCTCAGCGATGATGGACCCGGCGCACGACCTCACACAGACTACATCGTCGGTGAGGGTGGAACAGCAGACAACCAAGATCGCCGCGGGCTCTACCTGACGACGGTCGGAGATATGATCGTCGACCATCTCGGCGGCGTTCACGCCCAGTGGGAAGAGGGCGCTGAGTACCGCACAAGCTTTGAGGCTGACACCGAGTCTGCGGTTGAAAAGATTCTCACCGGAATGATCATCCTCTCGGGATTTGAGACCGGCGGCGAGCGCCTTCAGGCCGCCCTGGACTCAACCAACCAAGAGGAAGAGCACTCCTGCTTCTCAGACAACACTCACAGAGACATGATCCAAGATGTCCAAGGAGTATCCAATGTTTGGCATGGCACATACACACGCACCAACGGCACCTCAGTGTCAGGTCCCTCCATCCGCGACATCGTCGACGAGGTGGATGCAGACCTGGCTGGACGGGTCGATGCACAAATCGCGGAGAGCCTCAGCTTAGCCAATGCTCTCCAAACACCCTTTGACCAGGAAATCGCACCGGGCAGCGACGGAAATGCCCGTGTTCTTGAGCTCGTGATCGGTCTCCAAGCGCAAGAACAGCTTCTCTTCGAGGTCTTCGACTTGTTCGGGCTCTCGGTAGAGATTCCTGAATAGACGATGACTATCCTGGTCTTTCGGCAAGCTTGTCTTGCCGTTGCCGTCGTCGCAGCCTTTGGCTGCGGCGGCGGCAAATCACTTTTTGGGGACTCCATAGAGCCCGGTGAGTGGCTCCCAGGAGGAGACACCACCAATACCCGAATACTGGGCGCAAACGCCTTCTTAATGCCCGCACAGAATCTCTCCGCAGAGCATGAGATCGAATTCTATGGCGGCAATGCTTTCTTCAACCAAGGCTGGGTCGTGTCTCCAGCGAGTACAGAAGCAAGAGATGGACTTGGCCCCCTCTTTAATGCTCGCTCGTGTTCTGGTTGCCACTTTAGAGATGGCAAGGGAGCGCCACCAGATGACGGTGATGGGCCCTTCGTGGGACTACTCCTTCAGTTGTCGGTACCCGGTCCAGACGGTCCTGTGCCAGACCCTATCTATGGCGCCCAACTGCAAGACCAAGCCAGCCCAGATGTCCCAGTAGAGGCCTTGCCACGAGTCGAGTGGTCCGAAGAGTCGCATGTCTATCCCGACGGCTCTCCCTACAGCCTCATCAAGCCGACCTTCACCATTCACTCGCCGAGCCATGGTCCAATCGCCACAGACCTCATGTTCTCTCCTCGTGTCGCCCCACACATGATCGGTCTGGGGCTCCTAGAGGCCATCCCAGTCGAGCGACTGATCGAGCTGGCCAGCCAAGGCCAGGGAAGGATCCACTGGCTCGAGACCGAGGAGGGCAAGGTCCCTGGACGATTCGGCTGGAAGGCAACGACCCCTGACGTGATGGTCCAGTCGGCTGTCGCATTCGCAGGAGACATGGGTCTCACCAGCAGACTTAGATTCACCGATGACTGCACCGAGACACAGCTCGACTGCATTGATCAGATCGACGGAGGAACTCCAGAGGTCACTGACCGCATCTTAGACAGAATTGTCCTCTACTCACAGACCGTCGCCGTCCCCGCGAGACGAGATGCAGAGAATCCGGACATCCTGCAAGGTAAGCGCATCTTTAACGACATCGGATGTACAGCCTGCCACACACCCAGTCACACGACCGGTGTGGGTGCCATAGATGAGCTGTCCGATCAGCTGATCTGGCCCTACACCGACTTGCTCTTGCACGACATGGGTGACCGACTCGCAGATCGACGGCCTGTCGGTGCCGCATCAGGATCAGACTGGAAGACACCACCCCTGTGGGGACTCGGGCTCATGGAGGCTGCAGCCGGCCACTCCCGATATCTCCATGATGGCCGCGCAAGAAACATCGAAGAAGCGATTCTATGGCACGGCGGGGAGGCTGATGATGCACGCCTTGCCTTCATGAAGCTTGGACGATCGCAGCGGACCTTGGTCTTAAAATTTGTGGAAGATCTATGAAGCATTTGTGCATACTGCCACTCACTGTCGCATGTCATGCATCCTCAGGACCTGCCGACCAGTCAGCTACTGACGCTGTCCTGAAGAGTCTCGCTGAGGATGTTGTTGCTGAGCGCTACGCCGCCCTCCAAGATGCAACCATGGCCCTCTCCGCGAGAACTGAGTCATGTGAAACAGTCACTGATATGGATGCCATCAAGGCCCTGTGGTGGGCCGCAAAGGGTCCGTGGAAACAGATGGAAGTCGTACTATTTGGACCTGTAGCAGAGTACCCAGCGCGGCTCGGACCAAAGATAGATGACTGGCCGGCAAACAGTCACGCCATCACCGAGATGCTCGACGGTGAAGATGGACTCTCAGCCGCCGACTTTGCGCTCAAGGGGTCTATCCATCGCGGTTTTCCTGTGATTGAGCACTTGCTGTGGACCGACCCCACACATCCCCGCACCTGCGAGGCCCTCAAGGGCGCCACAGCCGACTTGGCAGCAAATGCAGCCACTCTGAATGATGTATGGGCATCCAACTGGATACCCAAGATGTCCGAAGGCAAGGCGGCACTGAACGAGTGGGTCAACCGGATGGGCTTCACCGCCTATAATATTCGTGACATCAAGCTCGGAAAACCTGTCGGAGACTACACCAATGGGATGCCTCAACCAGACATTATAGAGTCACGCCCGAGCGGCCGATCGCTCACAGATGCACGAGATGCACTGGATGGAATTCAGCTGATATGGACCGGCCGAGATGACCTAGGAATCCGGGCCCTGCTGCCAGACCCGTCTATTCAGACACGTATCGACGATATACTCGCTGTGGCCATTGACCGCCTCGCGGCAATCCCAGAGCCCCTCGAGACCACGATCTACAACGAGCCTGAGGTCGTTGACTGGGCCCAGACACCCCTCAGTGAGCTCCATGTCACCATTCAGCGCGACGTCGTAATAGCGCTGAACATCACCGTCGCATTCAACGATTCTGAGGGTGACTGAGCGCTCTGTCAGGGCTGTTTTTTAGTTCCAACATTACGCTCGGATCAGACTCAGGTCGCGGAACCTACAGGTGACGCGTTAACGCTGCGGCAGTCCGACTCTTCGGCAACAACAGGAGCAGCCATGCTGACACTTCTGAAGAATGCTCAAGTCTTCTCGCCCAGCCCTCTGGGGCAGCTTGATGTACTGATTGCCTCGGGAAAGATTCAGGCCATCGCGGCAGACATTGGTGAGCTGCCTGGAGTCATTCCGCACCAGACCTTTGATCTGAGCGGTCACATCATCATTCCAGGCCTCATCGATGCTCACGTTCACGCGAGTGGAGGGGGTGGCGAGGCTGGCCCAGCCACCCGAGTACCGCCGATCTCACTGAGTCACATCACGGGAGCGGGTGTCACCAGCTGTGTGGGTGTCCTGGGAACCGATGGCACCACACGCACCATGCGAGATCTTGTGGCCACAACCCTCGGTCTCAGAGACCAAGGTCTGAGCGCTTGGTGCTACACGGGAAATTATCAATACCCGCCACCAACCCTCACCGGATCTGTCAGAGATGACATCGTCTTTGTCGATCCAATCATCGGTGTCGGCGAGCTCGCCCTGAGTGATCACCGCTCTTCTCAGCTCACCCTCGAGGAATTCCTTCGGGTTGCCTCCGACGCCTATGTCGCAGGCATGATCTCCAACAAAGCGGGTGTCGTGCACTGTCACATGGGAAGTGGCTCACGAGGCTTTGAGCTCATTCATCAAGCCCTCGACACCACAGAACTGCCAGCCCGAATCTTCCATCCGACACACATCAATCGCGAGCGCTGGCTCTTCGAAGCAGCACCCGAGCTCGTGAGCCGAGGCTGCACCGTCGATCTGACCGCCTTCCCTGAAGACGGCGAGACCCTCCTTGCCGCTGAAGCCATCATGCGCTGGCACAGCAACGGCCATCCAATGGACAAGCTCACCTGCTCCTCCGACGGTGCAGGCTGCCTCCCTACCTTTGATGCAGACGGCAGACTCGAGCGGATGGACATCGGTCGACCTGAGACACTGCTCAAGACCATCCAGAGCTTGCGCGCAGAAGGCATGTCCTGGGAGGATTTCCTTCCAGTCTTCACATCCAATGTCGCTAATCTGCTCAGCTTGAGTGGAAAGGGAAGCCTGCTTCAGGGCGCCGACGCCGACCTCGCAGTTCTGACTGAGTCTGGCGAGCTCGTTCATGTCTTCGCCCGAGGCGAGATCATGGTTCAAGACGGCCAGGTACGAAAATATGGTGTTTTCGAGACAGAATTGTAAGGAAATGCACGCTCCGCTCGCCGCGGAGCCCCACAACGAGGTAGATGCGGCCCCGCCGCACATCACGAGGTCACATGAGCCCTTCACCAGTCGACATAGATGCCCAACGCGGATGGATTGTTCCCATCGGTGGCGCTGAAGAGAAAGTCGGAGACACCGACATTCTCCGGCGCTTCCTCACCGTGTGTGGGGGCTCTGACGCCAAGATCGCCATCATTCCAACAGCGAGCAGGCTCGACGAGACCGGCCCGACATACGTCGAGTTGTTTGAGTCCCTCGGAGCCAGTGCCGCCACAAGCCTCCCCTACAAGACACGCCGCGACACCGAGCGCCAAGACTGGCTCGACACGCTCGAGCGGGCGACAGGAATCTTCTTCACAGGCGGTAACCAGCTGCGACTCTCTACAGTGCTCGGCGGCACTCCCGTGGCACAGCAGGTACGTCGCCTCAACGCCAAGGGGATCTCAGTGGGCGGCACCTCAGCCGGCGCAGCCATCATCCCCGAGCACATGATCGCCTACGGGGAGACGGGCGCCACTCCGGCAGCAGGCAAAGTCAGCCTCTCTCCAGGCCTCGGGCTCTCGAACCGAATCATGGTCGACCAGCACTTCCGACAGCGGGACCGCCTCGGACGCCTCCTGACTGCACTCGCCTACAACCCATTCGCTGTCGGCATCGGCCTCGACGAAGACACCGCTGCATTCATCTCTGCGGAGAATGTCATCAACGTCCGTGGCTCAGGTGCCGTGACCGTGGTCGACGTCTCCCAACTGGAGCACTCTTCGGTCGCAGACGACGCCGAAGGCAGCCCCATCTGCATGACCGGCGCCGTCCTTCATATTCTGCCGCATGGCGCCACCTTTGATCTCAACACCCGAACTGCACACGCCCCGTGAGGTGAACCGTGAAACTGCTCGAGCGTCGCGTCTACAGAGGCCCAAACCTCTACGCCCACTTTCCTGTCATCAGGCTCACCCTGGATCTAGAAGAACTAGAGGAGTGGCCAAGCGCCCGGATTCCTGGATTCGTCGATGGTCTAATCAGTGCCATCCCAACCCTGTCTGAGCATGGATGCTCCTACCGAGAAGCCGGTGGCTTTATTCGTCGACTTCGCGAAGACGGCGGCACCTGGATGGGTCACATCATCGAGCACATCGCCATCGAGCTTCAGCAGCTTGCTGGCGCGAGTGTCACATTCGGAAAGACCCGAGGTGCGGGCAGTGAGGGTGTATACACCGTCGTCTACGCCTACGAAGAAGAGCGTGTCGGCCTGGCTGCCGCACAGCTGGCGATCAGTCTCGTCGAGGACTTGGTGTCTGATGATCTCTGTCCTGAGCCCATCTACAAGAACGAAGACTTCGACTACAACAATGAACTCGAGGAGCTCATCGGACTGGCTCAGCGCCGACAGTTTGGACCCTCAACCGCCTCGCTCATCCGGGCTGCTGAGGAACGGGACATTCCGTGGATTCGCCTCAACGACTACTCACTCGTTCAGTTTGGCCATGGTCGCTACCAGAAGCGTATTCAGGCCACAATCACATCCGAGACACGGCACATTGCAGTCGAGATCGCCTCCGACAAAGAGGAGACCAACCAGATCCTCACAGACCTCGGGCTGCCCGTGCCGCCACAAGATCTCGTCCGGACCGCTCGAGGCGCTGTACGCGCAGCTGAGCGCATGGGATACCCGGTGGTGGTCAAGCCACTAAACGCGAACCACGGCCGCGGTGTGAGCCTAAACTTGATGGACAAGGCGTCCGTCGAGATCGCTGCAGAGAAAGCCAAGGAACACTCACGAAGCATCCTCGTTGAGAAGATGATCTCCGGCTTCGATCACCGCATGTTGGTGGTGAACGGTGACCTCATCGCAGTCTCTAAGAGAGTTCCCGGACACGTGATCGGAGACGGTAAGTCTACTATCGCCGAGCTCATCGACCTGGTGAACCAAGACCCACGACGTGGAATTGGTCACGAGAAAGTCCTCACCCGCCTCGAAATCGACCACCAGGCAGAGCGCTTGATGACCGAGGCTGGCTACACCGCTGAGACTGTACTCAGTACCGACGAGCGCTTCTTCTTGCGGTCCACTGGAAATCTCTCTACCGGCGGTACAGCAGTCGACCTCACTGACGAGGTGCACCCCGACAACCGCGAGATGGCGATGCGCGCTGCGACAGCCATTGGTCTCGATGTCGCTGGGGTCGACTTCATCACGCCCGACATCACGCGTTCATACCGTGATCTGGGTGGTGCAATCTGTGAGATCAACGCCGCACCCGGCTTTCGGATGCACGTTGCACCCACAGAAGGAAGTCCTCGGGATGTGGCCGGACCGGTCATCGACATGCTGTTTCCGTCTGGGACGCCCACGCGAATTCCGATTGCGGCCATCACCGGAACCAACGGAAAGACCACGACCAGTCGAATGGTGGCCCACATCCTCAAGATGAGCGGTGCGACAGTGGGACTGACGACAACAGATGGTGTCTACGTCGACGGTGAACGAACCGCTGAGGGCGACATGACCGGCCCGATGGCCGCGCGAATGGTGCTCCGCGATCCTAAGGTCGACACAGCAGTTCTCGAGACCGCTCGCGGCGGTCTGGTCCGTGCAGGACTCGGCTTCCGACGCTCCAATGTCAGTGCGGTCCTCAACGTCTCAGCAGACCACCTCGGACTCGGCGGAATCGACACCATCGAGCAGCTCGCAGAAGTGAAGCGTGTGGTCGCAGAGATCGCTCAAGACTGTGCGGTTCTGAACGCCGATGACATCCACTGTCTGCAGATGGCGGACTATACCGAGGCCGAGCGGATTGGGTATGTCACCATGAACCCGAGAAATGATCTCGTCCGTCAGCACATTCAGACCGGGGGTCTCGCGGCCGTCCTCGAGGAGGGCATCAACGGTCAGATGGTCACTCTGTACGATCAGGGAAGCCACCAGCCACTGATGTGGACTCAGCTCATCCCAGCCACCATCGAAGGCCGGGCCACGCACAACGTCCAGAACGCCATGTTTGCCGCCCTCATTACTTATGCCATGGGCGTGAGAATCGACAACATCCGACAAGGTCTGAGGACCTTCGATACATCATTCTTCCAGGTCCCTGGACGCCTCAATGTCTTCGATGAGCTTCCCTTCAAGGTCATCCTCGACTACGGCCACAATCCCGCTGCAGTCCGCTGCATGGTGGACATGGTTCGACGTATGGATGTGGACGGCCGACGCCTGTGCGTGCTCGCCGCCCCGGGTGATCGCAGAGACGAAGACATCGAGAAGATTGCACAGCTGGCAGCTGAGGGTGAGTTCGCCCACTACGTCCTCAGACGAGACGACCGCACCCGTGGACGTGGCCATGATGAAGTCCCTAAGATGATGGAGGCCGTTCTTCTCGCTCATGGAATCAGCGAGGACAAGATTACCGTCATCCCCGATGAGGCTGAGGCTGTCGACTTCGCCCTTCGCATGTCCGAAGCCAACGATCTCCTGCTCATATTTGGCGACAACTGTACTCGCTGCTGGAAACAGATCATCTCGTTTGGAGAGCAGCTCGACGTCGGTGAACTCAGCACACCTGCTGTGTCATCATCGCCGTCGGTGCTACCCCCGCTCGTCCGAGAGCGGCTCGATGTCGCAGATCACGAGATCATCTCTGACGGCCGGGGCGTTCGAATCGCCCGTCTGCAGGAAGACTGAGGTCAATACCAGTGGAACTGATTGACTCGAGACGCCTCACAGGACTGAACCTCCAGACCCCAGGTCCTGGAGCTGTCGCAGAAGTATGTCTCAACGAGGACGATGACATCGAGTCTGTCATCTCGGCTTGGTCTGACGCCCTCGACACCATCTTCGATGCCCTCGACTGGACCCACAGTAAACGTTGGACACGTCGATATACTGGTGGTTTATCTCTGATCATACACGCCCCACTTGACGCACTCTACGCTGCTACAGAAGTGAACGAGTGGGCCGTCGCGAAGGTGATGGGTGTCGCATCACCACTCACAGAAATCTTAGCGACAGTCCGAGCCTCTTTGTCCGATGAGGCCAACCCTGCCCTCTTGGCGCTGCAGGCAGCAGCGCACGAGCGTGATCTGCCCTTTGTCTGGGATGACGATGAGGTCTCGGTGGGACTCGGTCGGCACAGCCAGACCTGGCCCGCCAGAAGTCTGCCTGAGCCAAGCCAGGTAGACTGGGAGTCTGTGAGAGGAATTCCCTATGCCTATGTGACCGGGACCAATGGGAAGACAACAACAACCCGGATGACCATGCACATCGCCAGTGCGGCCGGTGTCTCACACGGCGGAACTTCCTCAGACGGCGTGGTCATCAACGGAGACTCAATCGAAGAAGGAGACTGGACCGGACCCGGCGCTGCCCGGCTGGTTCTACGCCACAGTACCGTCGATCTGGCGCTCCTTGAGACAGCCCGAGGCGGCCTGCTCCGCCGGGGTCTCGTCCTCGACTCCTGTGATGCTGCAGTGATCACCAACATCGCAGACGACCACCTCGGGGAGTACGGTGTCTGCTCTGTCGAAGACATGGCTGAGGCAAAGGGCATCGTCTGCCGGGCAGTCAGGCCCGGGGGCTACAGGATCTTAAATGCTGACGACCCACACCTGTGGACGCTCGGCAAAAGCCCAGGTCCCGACGTGATCTGGTTCAGCCTCGAGCCCCATGAAGCCCTGAGGCAGCACATCGCTGCTGGAGGAAGGGCCTGGACACTTGAGGGCACACACCTGACCCGATGGATATCCAGCACCCCTACACAGGTGCTGGACTGTGTAGACATCCCTGCGACACACGGTGGCCTCGCACGTCACAACATCGCCAACGCACTCGCTGCGGCATCACTCGCGGACGCTGTCTCCATCGATCTGGAGGCCATCTGTAGGGGTCTCTCCTCCTTCGGAAGTAAGGCCACAGACAACCCGGGCCGCTGCAACCTCAGCACTCGACACGGGGTCCGGTTCTTGCTCGACTTTGGCCACAATCCCCACGGTGTTCGGGCCATCTTAGGTCTGGCACAGGGCCTCAAGAGTGAGTCACCGACCAACCGGATGGTGATCACGATTGGTCAGGCCGGTGACCGCAGCAACGCTGATCTCACGGCACTCGCGACTGCAGTCGCCGACGCCGGCCCAGATCGCGTCTTGGTCCGAGAAATTCCAGGCTACGAGAGAGGGCGTGCACCAGGAGAAGTCAGCGAGATTATTGTGCAGGGCCTAGAGGCCAGCGGACAGAACACCTCGACCATCTCAAGGCACCTCAATGAGGCCGATGCCATGTCGCATGCTGTCGCATGGGCCAAGCCAGGCGACCTCGTGGTTCACCTCATTCACCTCGAGCGCGATGCTGTGAGAGACGTCCTCGATCAATGGAGTGCAGGGCAGCACACCTGAGGTCCTATGCCTCGGGCTGAGAACCTGCCGCTGCACGGCCCACAACTGCAACCACTGTGGTCAGTGCTACACCCCAGACGATATCGACCGCGACAAGAGAGGACGGCCAGCCTGCTATGACGGCCCAATTGGTCAGCTCATAGGTCGCATATGCTAACCAACCAACCCCAGCTCCTCGGCGAGCTGCGGTCTTGATGTCCGGACTCGGCAGCACCGCATAGAGCACAATGACAGCCACATACTGAAGATAGAAAAGGGCTGCAGCTGGAACGACGGCCTCTGGCGCCCGCAGGCTGCCCAAGGCATCACTGTAGAAGGACTCTGCGACCACACCCAGCCACAGCAGATCACAGATCAACATGGTCAGGGCTACAGCGACGATGGCTTTGATGACACGCATGGGTTTCTCTCTGTAAAGTTCAGGACTTCGGTGGGAGGGGGATGAAGGCTGAGACGCGATTTATATAGGCTGCATATTCGGGCCGACGATGGACAATTGTCGACTCAAGCAGTGACACGCCACTCACCCGAAGCAAGAGAATCAACATGACTGAGGGACCAGCGAGCGTCCACAACGGACCTCCAGCTCCCAGACCAATGAGACCAACGCCGGCCCAGAGGACTGCATTTCCGAAATAGTTCGGATGCCGACTCCACGACCACAGACCGCGGTCCATGACAGCATTCTTGTTGGCAGGGTCTCGAGTGAAGCGCCCCAGCTGGCGGTCTGCAATCGCCTCGATGACAACGCCCGCAGCGCCAACTGTCAGGCCCGCATAGTCGAGGACTCCGAGCGGTTGCGTCGACACCACCGCTGCATAGATGGGCAGCGAAATCAAGCACTGAAGCAGCCCCTGAAGCCAGAACACCTTGAAAAGTGAGACCAGCCAGAACGCATCGTGGTGTGATCGCATCTCCTGATACCGCTTGTCCTCCGGCTGTCCGTGGCCACGTCGGCCTATGTGCAGTGCGAGCCGGATTGCCCAGAGACTGAGCAGGACCTGGAGGAGCGATAAACGGAGAGAGTCGCTGCCCCCGCTCAGCGGCGCCACCCAGGCAATCAGGGCAAAGCCGGGTGCCCACCAGACATCTGCAATGCTGACGTCCCGGAGTCGCAGGCTGACAAGCCAGAGGACCGTCACACAGCAGCTAATCACCGACACGCTCAAGAGCAGAGGCTGTACATTCATGGTACAGGTCTAATGTCTTGCGGAGCTTAAGCCACAGCATCTCGATGTACGCGGCGACGTTCCCTTAGCAACACTATGACCACACCCCGATCGTCGACGAGGGCCCGTTTATGCTGAACACAGAGCTGGTGACCCGTCTGCTACACCCCATCCAGGAGGGCAATGAGGTCGCACCAGGCGTCAGTCTGATCACGGTTGAGATTGAGCGTGATGAGCGCGACTTCAGGAGAGACACACTTCATCTTGTCTTCAGCACCAACCTGAAGCTGGACATCCGTCGTCATTTCGAAAACAGCCACCAGCGCTTCGCCTTTCAAACGACTCACTTCAGTGCGATCATCAAGCATGTGGATCCCCGCTTTCCAGTGCTCAACAAGAAGGCGGTATCGGCGATTAGAGCGCTCCTCAAGAAGAACGATAGTGCGCCCATTGTCGATGAACTGAGTCGGCTCAACCAGCCAGGACCAGCACCGCTGCCGAAGGTCGACCTGTGGCTCATTCCTGGCCACATTGGACACCTACAAGACCTCGGGTTTCGAGCACTGAGGGTCCTGAGAGAGGTGGACATCATGTACCTCGAGGAGGGTGGAATGCGCGCAGTCGAGGGCATCTACGATGTCTTTGAGCTGGGACCGGTCCCAGAGGTGGTCGAGATCTCGACTGAGCCTGGCGTCATGGAAGCAAGCTTGGAGGCTGGACATGCAGCAGGAAAGACGATGGCATTGTTTGGTAACGATGAAGGCGCACCAGGACTCTGTGATCCTGGCTGGCGTGTACTGCAGGCAGAACAGAACATCGAGACTGACCTGGTCATCAAGTCCATCTCGGCGGGATCAGCGCTCGCGACTGCCCTCATGTACCTCGACCGCAGAGAGTCAGAGTTTACCTTTCTGAGTATCTTTCGGACCAGCAGCGGTGTGGTTCCGCTCTTCAAGGTTCTTGATCAATGCAAGTCAGCGCCCGTCAGTCCCTGTCTCATTAGCTTTGCTACAGGTACCGACCTCAGTGAAGAGTGGGAGGCACTCGGCAAGGCCGTGTCGGGACTGAGAGGCAGCCTGACTCTGCTCATGAATCTGAGTAAGCCGAGCGAGTGTAGACACAAGGTCTCGCTCGCGGCAGTCTCGGAGATGTCCGGTGACTTCATCGAGCCCGATGACAAGGTCGTGGTGCGCATCGATTTCGACGAGCGACGCTTCCCGACACTGCCTGTGAAGGGCTGGTCTCGAGGACTGAAGCGATAGGCACGGCCCGCTGAGAGTGCATCGAGAACAGGCTGAGCTGAGGCAATAGCCTCAGTGACGTCGTCGGCTAATCCCAAACAAGACCAAAACCAAGAGACCGGCATGAGCCTGCTTGGCCTCTCCCTTACAGCATCCCGATGTAGACGCTGAGGTGGTCGTGATTGGGTCGGCGCTGTCTGTGTCCTCGCCACCACCCGTGTCTTCGATAGGCGACACAAACCCTTCTGCAATTTCTGCCCACAGCGGTGCACACAGCATTCCGTAGTCACTCTCATCCGGACACTCAGAGAGGGGCTGTAGCTGCTGGAAGACATCGGTGGACTCAAATGCTGCACCACCGGTGCTGATGGCCAGCGGCGACCCAGCAATGGGGACCCGCGTGGCGAGCATGACCGCGCTCGAGTCCGACTCTACGCCCAGACTCATGGGCGCCGACTCCACCTCGGTGAAGAAGCCATCCTCTGGTGCATACACGATGTGATTGCCCGACAGCACGAGCCACAGACCACCAGATGGATCCTGAGCACCGTCGATGATGTCACCATCCAGGGCGTACTCCTCTGTGAAGGTCTCTCCACCATCACTGGTCTTGATCAGGACGTCATCGAGGAAGGGTCCCTGAACAAACCAAGCGGTGTCGGGATCATCAGCATCGGGTGTCAGGACGTCTAAGAAGACATCCACATCATCGTCGAGCGGAATGACAAGCTCGTGCTCCGACCAGGTGAGCCCTGCGTCCACACTGCGATAGACCCAGGCCTGTGAGGTCTCGAAGCGCACAGCAGTGGCCCACACAGAGCCTGCTAAGCCCCGAGAGAACTTGACCGACCTGAAGCGCTTATCTGCCGAAGAGACACCGACTGGAGACCATGATCGTCCCGCATCCGCCGACCGATAAATACCACTCAGGCCATCAGCACTCGACGCCACCGCCATGGCCGTCACATTGTCTGTTGGAGAGAGCTGGACATCAGCCACCTCATGGCCCGTCAAGCCCTCAGCTGGGGTCCAGTCGCACCCATCTGCACTCCAGTACAGCGCCTCACTGGCCTGGCGAGCCTGAGTGAGGTCACCCACAGATCCGAGAACCATGCCAGCACCATTCTCTGTGTACTGAGGCGTGATGATGGCTCCCGGCTCTGTCACGGCCTCATGGCACAGCCACTCAAAATTATCGCCGTCATCTGACCGGAGATAGCCGATCGTCGTTTCCACCCCCAAACGCCCACTCTCGACAGGTCGAACAATATCAATACTCTCGACAACTGCGCCTGCGTGACCCCACGCATGTCCATGACAAAAAATCAACAGCCAACAGGTTAGACGGCTGACATACTGCGCTCGTCTTAAGGGCAAGGAGTTTGGGCACATGAAACTGATATGGATCTCTCTTTTAGGCTTGGGTTGTGCAACTGCTGACAGTGAAGATGGACTGCTCACTCCTCCCGTAGCGGAAGAGGTTGGGCTGGCTGTGCTGGGTGCAGGAACCCAGAGTGTATCCGGTGTGAACATGAGCCAAGTGAATTCAAGCAGTCTCAATGGTCCGAGAGATCTTGCTCTGAACCCTGACGTCGAGGGAGAGCTGTGGGTGGTCAATGGTCCAGATGACTCGATGACCATCATCTCCAACGCCGGAACCAGTGAGCAAAACTCGGATCATGTGATCGACCCTTACGCCATGCACTTCATGGACAAGCCATCTTCAATCGCATTCGGTGCCGCACTTTTTGAGGGCAGCACCGCACTGAATTTTGGTACATGCCACGAATCCGAAAACACATACAATGACCAAGGTGATCCAAACTGGTTCATGGGGCCCTCCTTGTGGAGCTCCGATCGCGACATCTTCGGCACCTCCAACCCTGACGCGGTGGAGTATCTGACGAACCTCTACGACTGGTACACCGATCTCGGCAGCCACCTCGACATGCTGCACGAGAGCCCGCTGTGCATGGGTATCGCCCACGATCGTGACAACGTCTACTGGGTCTTCGATGGCTACAACGAGAGCATCTACCGCTACGACTTCCAGGAGGACCACGGTGTCGGCTGGGATGACCACGACGATGGAATCATGGCCCGCTACGCAGAAGGCGAGGTCGGCTACACACCAGATGTTCCGAGTCACTTGATTCTCGACCAAGCATCTCGCCTACTCTACATCGCAGACACAGCCAACAACCGCATCGCCATCCTCGACACCGAGTCCGGGAGCCAGGGGTCTAATCTGTACGCGATGGAGCCAGACACGACCCACTACAAGATGGATGATGCTGAACTCTGGACCTTTATTGACGGCGAAGACTTCGGACTACAGGCACCATCGGGAATCGACCTGGTGGACAACGTCCTGTTTGTCACCGACAACACCACGTCAGAGATTGTGGCCTTCGACATCACAGCCGAGGACGATGAAGATCTGGAGATCGATCGCCTGGACACTGAGCTGGAGGCCGGATCCCTGATGGGAATCTTCGCCGCGAGTATCGACGATCTCTGGCTTGTCGATGCTGTGGCTGACCGGGTCTATCGAATCCAGCCCAACTGAGTCAGAACACTGCACTGAGGCTCCAGTACGCTTTTCGGGCGGTAAAATTGCGAGTCGGCATGGACAGGTCTACACCTGGATGTGGCCATCAAGAATGTACACTTCAGCCTGGGCAGACACTTGAATCTCACTACGCAACAATGCCTGATTCTCGCGCTCTGCAGCGCCTGTACATCAGCCAAGGTCTCGGAGTCAGCCGACCCAGAAGGACTCGACTACACGCTCGGGATCGCACGGATCGACACCCACGACGTGGTCGTCGATGAACAGTACGAGAATCGTGAGTGGGTCAATGTGACCCTCGAATTTACGGAGGGCACCGCCGACAATCCCGCCGCACCTAACGATCCACCCACCTGGGAGGGGTTTGGTGCCATTCACCTGCGCGGCAACAGCTCCATGCAGTACGACAAGAAGCAGTACGCACTGGAGACACGGGATGCCGATGGTGAGGACCTCGACACCAGCTTTTTTGGTCTCCCCGAAGAAGAGGACTGGGTGCTGGCCGCACCCTATGCCGACAAGACCCTGATGCGAAATCACCTGATGTTCCACTGGAGCCGGGCCATCGGGCGCTATGCACCGCGGACACGATTCGTGGAGATCTTCATGGAGGATGGCGGCGACTCCATGGGCCCCGAGGACTACCGCGGCTTGTACGTCCTCACAGAGAAGATCAAGCGCGACAAGCATCGGGTCGATGTCGAGAAGCTCCGGCCCACCGATAGCGATGCTGCGAGCATCCAGGGTGGCTATCTCTTGCGACGAGACTGGATCGAAGAGGATGCGATCGAGACCCACATCTACGGCGATCAGATCCTGCTTGAGTCACCGAAGCTCGAGGATGTGACAGAGGGTCAGTGGAGCTACATCGAGGGCTACCTCAACGACCTTGAGCAGGCGCTCGAGCGCGGTGACGGGAGCCACACAGACTATGCAGACATGGAGAGCTTTGCTGACCACATGCTCATGATGGAGATGAGTCGAAATGTCGATGCATACGTCCTCTCTACCTACATGCACAAGGCCCGCGAGGGGCTGCTGAAGATGGGACCCATCTGGGACTTCAACGGATCTCTCGGCAACGCGGACTACTTCGAGAGCTGGATGGTCGAGGGCTGGCACTACAACAATCCTGAGTTCCCCGCCGACAACCCCCAGGGCTTCAGCTGGTATGCACAGCTCCTCGAGGACTCAGACTTCCAGGACCTGCTCTCAGCCCGCTGGGCTGAGCATCGGTCTGGACCGTGGTCCGACGCAAGCCTCCTCTCAGACATCTCGACCACAGCAGCGCTGCTGAGTGATGCTCAGCAGCGAAACTTTGAGCGCTGGCCTGTTCTCGGAGAGGCCATCTGGCCCAATGATTCGGACGCCGAAGACCGCACTACCTACGCTGAAGAAGTCGACCACCTCAAGTCTTGGCTCACCCAACGAACCGCGTGGATGGACAACCAGCTGCTGCGCTAACCACCAGCCTATCTACACTCCTGAACCCGAGGTATGAACTCGGGCAGACAGATCTCAAAGCCTGCGCTGAAGAAGGGGCCGATGTCGATCCACTCGAGCTCACATACCTCACTGTAGGTCCCGGACTCACCACAGTCGGGCACACCCGAGGACCAACCCGGAGTGCCCATGCACGTGGATGGTTCACAAGTGGCTGTGCTGGTATCGAATGGTGTCTCAGAACCATCGCAGTCATAGTCAAACGAGCCACATACGCTGGGGACGGTGCCATAGGACAGACTTCCCGGGTAGGCTCCGCCATCGATGTCGCAGCAATCCGAGCCCGAGCTGACGTAGCCCGAGGGCGCTGAACATGAGGTCACCGACGTGCTCCCGCCGTAGCCGTCTCCGTCATTATCGAGGTAGTACGTCGACTCACCGACAGCACCAGCCTCATCCGTCGAGCCATCACAGTCGTTGTCCACACCATCACAGGTCTCTGTTGCTCCCGGATGAATGTCAGCGCGTCCGTCGTCGCAGTCTGTGCTGCTCGACACATACCCAGACGGTGCTGAGCATGAGGTAGTGGAAACACTGCTGCCATAGCCGTCTCCGTCAGCATCTTGGTAGTAGGTCGACGAGCCAACGGCGCCCGCCTCATCGGTGGCGCCATCACAGTCATTGTCTGCACCATCACAGACCTCTGTTGCTCCCGGATAGATGTCTGAGTTTCCGTCGTTACAGTCACTGCTGCTCGACACATACCCAGACGGCGCTGAGCACGAACTCACCGACGAGCTCCCGCCGTAGCCATCTCCATCTGAGTCCAGATAGTAGACTGAGCCACCCACAGCGCCCGCCTCGTCGGTCGCACCATCGCAGTCATTATCCGCACCGTCACAGACCTCTGTTGCTCCCGGATAGATGTCTGAGTTTCCGTCGTTACAGTCACTGCTGCTCGACACATACCCAGACGGCGCTGAGCACGAACTCACCGACGAGCTCCCGCCGTAGCCATCTCCATCTGAGTCCAGATAGTAGACTGAGCCACCCACAGCGCCCGCCTCATCCGTCGAGCCATCGCAGTCATTGTCGACACCGTCACAGGTCTCAGAGGCACCCGGATAGACATCCGAGCGACCATCATCACAGTCACTGCTGGTCGAGACATAGCCCGAAGGCGGAGAGCAAGAACTCACAGCGCTGCTGCCGCCGTAGCCATCGCTATCAGCGTCCAGATAGTAGGTGCCCACACCCAGAGCGCCTTCCTCGTCTGTCGAGCCATCGCAGTCGTTGTCGACCCCGTCGCACATCTCCGTGGCGCCCGGATAGACATCGGATCGACCATCGTTACAGTCTGTGCTGTCGGAGACGTAGCCCGAGGGTACAGAGCAAGAACTGAGGCTCGATCCGCTCGAGCCATACCCATCGCTGTCTGCATCCAGATAGTAAGTCGACGAGCCCACTGAGCCCGCCTCATCTGTGGCACCATCGCAGTCGTTATCGACGCTATCGCAGACCTCCGTGGCCCCCAGGTACACATCCGTGCGGCTGTCATCACAGTCATCCGCATTGGTGCTGTAGCCGCTGGGCAGCTCGCATGCAGAGAGTGTGATGCTGGACGTCCCGCGGCCGTCACCATCGGCATCTAAGTAGTAGACACTCTCACCGACAGAGCCTGACTCATCGGTGGTGCCGTCGCAGTCGTTGTCCACATCATCACAGACCTCTGGGGCGCCCAGATAGACATCCGTGCGGCTGTCGTCACAGTCTGTGCTGGTTGTCGCGTAGCCAGTCGGGGTGGAGCACGCGTCAAGCGGGCTGCTGCTTGTGCCATCACCATCACCATCGGCATCTAAGTAGTAGGTGAGGCCACCTGTGGCTCCGTCCTCATCCGTGCTCGAGTCACAGTCGTTGTCGACTCCATCGCAGACCTCTGCGGCGCCCAGATAGACATCCGCGCGGCTGTCATCACAGTCATCAGCGTTGAGCACATAGCCAGACGGCGGGGAGCATATCTCCACGGTATCGGACGGGTCTCCATAGCCATCGCCATCTGCATCTCGATAGTACAGCCCGATGCCTGTGGCCCCCTCACCATCGATGGTTCCATCACAGTCATTGTCCAGGCCATCGCAGATCTCCGTGCCCCCAGGAAAGGCCGCGGCGGCGTCATCATTACAGTCGTCGTCACTGGCGACATAGCCGTCAGGTGCGGTGCAGGCGCTGACAGTGCTGCTTGCGTCGCCATAGCCGTCCCCGTCGCTGTCCATGTAGAAAATGGCGCTTCCAACAGCACCCTCCTCATCTACATCGCCGTCACAGTCATTATCGATGCCGTCGCACAGCTCGGGCGCATCAAGAAATACGGTCGCGTCGCCGTCATCACAGTCACCCATCTCGACAGTCATGCCGTCGTCATCGGCATCCAGATCAGGGCCTGGACCCGTATCACCGGTGTCCGCTGATCCAGAGTCATCGGTGGTATCGCCCGAGTCGTCAGTCACCTCACCCGAGTCACCGTCTGCATCGCTGTCCGCATCCGCATCCGCATCCGCATCCGCATCCGCATCCGCGTCGGACTCCGAGCAGGCCGGTGAGTTTATGCAGCCGTCATCATCGCAATCAAAGAGACCATCTCGATCGTTATCTGCCTCGTCATCACACTCACCTTCCTCGTCACCCTCGTAGTCATCAACCACCGTCTTGTTGAGATCAGTGGGCACATCGTTGGTGCAGCCGGTACCCACAGTCAAAGCAAAACCAAAGCTCACCAGGAACAGAGAACAACGCATTCAGACCTCTTCTCGTTAGAGAGTAAGCCTACACCTATAAGATTGATAGTCCATCTCCAAACCCACACATGGAGACGCCAAAATATGCTAATTAGTTACTTTATAGCTTACTTATACTAATTTTTTATTACTCGTTAATAAGTGTAAAACACCGCGACACCCACATAGAAGATCAGACTTCGGGCCGCTCTAAAATAGGCCGTACCCCAAGGGTTTCACGAATTCTCCGACTCCAGATGGCTCATGATGAGCGACACCCGCTCTTGTACACTCACCGCAGGTATGACAACTGGTGAGTAGCCATGAGCGCAGTATTGATCATGCACCAGTTCACCGATCCTGCGCGACACACTGGCGCTCTCGAGACGACTGTCATTTTGCTCATGGTCGGCGATGGGCTCTAAGAAGAAGACCCGCTGATACCGTCGGTGTTTAAGCCAGGCCTGGATGTTCTCACCGAGCTTGATTCCTGCCCGCTCAGCGAAGACGAGATCCTCGATGAAAGATGTGTCTGTAAACACCGTCCGATCCGGGCTCATCGCATCAAAGATGCTGTAGTCTCGGGACAACACCTCTAGCTGCCACGCGACGGGATCTGCACGAAGATCTGCTGCTGAGCGACCTTCAGCCTCTCCATCTTCGATCATGGTGCGAGCCGTCTCGGGCTGTACCTCCAGGCCGGCCTCCTCGAGGGCCCTGAGCAGGGTTGTCTTGCCGGAGCACGGCCCACCGGCGAGCACATGAATCTGTGTCTGTAGTGGAGCCACTGCTCTCTGTTGTGGCGCGACATCAAATGTAATGCAGCCTTCTCTCCCTGGATGAAACACGTTCTTGCCCTCAAAGGCCTTGGTCCCGTTGACGTAGCTGTAGTACTTCCGACACTCGCAGGAGAGGTACTCGATGTCGATGGGGGCGAGCTGTCGCTTGGCATCGGGCCAGTACTCCTCCTGCAGCCTCATCATCTCCTGACAGGTCTGGTCATGGGTGCTCAAGCCGAGGTGATGCTGGAGGCGGTCGAGGAAGGCCACAGCACCGATCCCTGTGGGCACGGGACTGAGCGGGTCGACAATGTCAGGACGAAACCAAGCCAGATCCATCACCGCCATAAAGACTGGAAAGTCATTGTCCATCTCGAAGCATTCATTGATGGCATGTGTGGCCTTGACCACATCACCCGATGCCGCCTCAATGAGTGTCGCGAGGTCATTCTTTATCTGCCCAAAGAGCACCGTTGCTGCGTCAAACCTTGAGTGGGTCTGTCCCTCCCACTGCACTGGGCCTACCGGGTAAGCCGTGATGTTGCACCACGGCTGATCTCGTGAGAGCTGCAGGGCCTCTCGAAGGGCAGCGGAGTCGTCAAGGAGTGCGCTGTCGAGTGAATCCAGCACGGACTGCTTGTTGCACCAGCGTCCAAAGAAGACCGCCTGTACCAATCCTGGCAGGTCAGACGCTAGCCCTGATGCAAGTCGAAGTATCGCCTTGCTCCCGCGGTCGTCCTCACGAAACACATTCAAGAAGCGGCCCTGCTGAAAGATCGGATCCGACGACCAGGGCGATGGGTCCCCACGCTCACGTCGAATCCGAATGTCCTCACGGGCTCTGCAGAAGGCGAAGAATGCCGCAACTGGGTCATCAAGCTTGAGACCATCGAGTGCTTGTGCATAGGGATTGTGTAGCGCTGACATCAGTTTCTCCGTGACCATTCCTACCATGACCCACAGCTCAGGAGGAGCCAGATCGCATGACACAAGTAAGCCCAGACCTGGCGCGCATCTATGACTCAGGCCAGATCCTCAGCAGTGACCCTGCGCGAGTGAGACCAAGCCCATCAATACTGATAGGCTCCAGCTACCCTGAACCCCGAGACAGAGGCACCCCATGCGCTACCTCCACACCATGCTTCGCGTCTACGATCTGGAGGCAGCGTTGGACTTCTTCGCTCTGCTGGGCCTGCTGGAGGTGAGGCGTCGAGACTCTGAGCGCGGGCGTTTCACTCTGATCTTCCTGGCCACGGGCCCTGATGAACCCCAGCTGGAGCTCACCCACAATTGGGATGAGGCTGAGCCCTACTCTGGCGGTCGAAATTTTGGTCATGTCGCCTACGAGGTCGATGACATCTACGCACTCTGCCAGCACCTCTCCGACAACGGTGTCGCCATTCTGCGTCCACCTCGAGACGGGCGCATGGCTTTCGTGCGAAGTCCAGACAACATCAGCGTGGAGCTCCTGCAGAGCGGAGATGCACTGCCGATACAAGAACCCTGGGCCAGCATGCCATCTACTGGTGAGTGGTAGCGAGCAGTGGCTCTGGACCAAGAGGCGTGATGACCCTCTTGCGACAAGGTCACGAGCTTAAAATTACTTAGGGAAGGTTTCTTTTCATCGCGCAGACATTGTAAGCTTGGCTCTCAACTGGAGACTCCATGCGTCAGCTTTCACTTTTGTTTTTATCCGGTCTTCTCCTCAGTGCTTGTGGTTCAAAGCTCGACTGCGGAGATGGTACCCATGAAGAAGATGGCTCTTGTGTCCCTGACACCACCGAAGACGCCGACGCGGATGCCGATGCTGACGCCGATGCCGATGCCGATGCCGACGCTGACGCTGACGCTGATGCCGATG